>Ga0209092_10002270_pt1 | contig 17744 bp, 6 predicted proteins | sample FraStrMetagenome_FD_187446 | JGI IMG/M metagenome (GOLD analysis project Ga0209092, IMG submission 187446) | Marine eukaryotic phytoplankton communities from Arctic Ocean - Fram Strait ARC3M Metagenome (SPAdes) (version 2) | ecosystem: Environmental > Aquatic > Marine > Oceanic | place: Fram...
AACTCAGATGGAGGAGCCATTCTCCATTTTGCCTATGGAGAAGATGTGTGAAGGATCAATTCGTACAAGTGTAATGGAGCAAGTGGAAAGGTCAAAAGAAGGTATCCAGGCTGAGTTTAAGGGATACTCAATTCCAATTCAATTAGAGGAACCAACATCATCTGGTCCTAGTAGTTTTAGCACTGAATCTATCCAGGAAATTGGTGAGGAGCAGGAATCACAAAAAAGTGAAGACTTTAATGATTCTTTATTTGATTCTGCGCCACCTACTCCTCCAATGGTACAGAATTATATGGATTTTTTACAAGGATCTAGTAGTGAATCCTCCATTTTCATTAAGAATACCGGTTCCCCACCTGGTCTAAACTACATGGACGCATTGCAGGATTCTCGGGTAAAACTCTCTTCTTTTGCAGACACTGCAAATACAGGTACATTTATGCCAGAGATGGGAGAAGCAGAGTCTATTTTGGAGCCTATACATTTTTCAGACTCTCAAGATTCTTCACAATTTATTGTTGAGATGGAAGATACTGATATGGAAATTGTAGAGGACTCTTTTTCAGGAACCATTTTTCCTGAGGAACAAGATGTGTCCATGAAAGCAGTAGATATGGATTTTACAGAGGGACTTATTCCTGAATCTTCATCTTTTTCCGCTGAGGTTGAATCTTCAGCTTCGTTTGCACAAGAAATGGAAGAATCAAATATAGATTTCCCTGCGGTATCTCTTACAGAGCCTGCTTCATTTGCAAATGAGAACGATTCTACCGCTCCTGCACCTCAATTTATCCGCCCAGCAAATAATTTTGAATCAAATCCAGGAGCAGCCTTTATTGGGAAAACAACCTTCTCCAATAGTGTAAATTTTGAAAATAAGCCTTCCAAAGGGAATAATGACGACCTCTTTATATCTTATCCATAAAATGGTTATCACAAACAAGTACTGTAACATATGCTATGATGATAGCGACGACGAGAAGACGAACAAAACATATTCATTTGGTGCAATTAATCACAAGTTCAGAAAGCATCGTCATCTTCTGTCAATTTTTTTACGTGTTGTTACACAATGAGAAGGAGATCCTCGTCCACAGATTTTGAAAGAGAGACATATTCCTCAGGGCTTCTTTATATCACAGTACTTCAAATTTTTCGACAATATTCAATGCTAATAAAAGCAAATAGGAACAACAGAGCAAGAAACAATTATAATTAATTAGTTTAATAAGAACATGATTATTATTGTTTGACTTATAGATTGTAACACATGCACTAATAGTTCAACGTAAACATGAAACTGTATGTATCTGTGACGTTTCTTATCAGTATTACAACCATGTAAACCCACAAAACATGGAATACTTTTGAACACCATCAAAGCAAGATCTAGAACTTGGATTCCCTTGAGCAATGAACAATGAGGGGATACTTCTTGATCGATTCTAGAGTGTATGGGATATCACGTCAAAATGTTAAAATCAATTATTCCCATGAACTTTTTATCATGACGAAATAGATATGTCCCCACAATTTTCAACGACCAGAGCAACAAAATTAACTTTTACAACAACAAAAATAGATTGCAAACAGCAACTAGCAATCATGATTCGACCATCAAAGAATCATATTTAGTGATTATTCTCAAGAAAGAAAGAAATGCTGGAATAGATGCTAGAAAAACAAAAATATGCTTGCACCAATATTCAACCCATGCGACAAAATCATAGTTAATGCTGACAATATTCACCTCTCTTGGAATCTATCCCTGAGACTCTACTGGTCAAATCAAAACGACTTGAAGATTGTTACAGTCTAAACCTAGTCGGTCAACGTTCACTAAAGACTTTTGTAAAAGAATCCCTGCTGGCATCATGAAAAGAAACATGCAACTCTTGTTTTTTTCTTCTAATCATAATAAAGATCTTCAAGACATGGATTAAGATCTCTACTCGGTCCTACCGTACAAAGTATATGTTAGAGGTAACTCTAGTAGTACCGTAGGAAAGTGTATAAAACATACAGCAATAATAATTAATTATAGAATGCATGACGTAACAATAATACCTATTCAGAAACAGAACAATTTCGCAACCTTATATTATTTTATTATTAAAAATAGAGGAGATTCAAACTCACGCGGGAGCCAATTTGAATGACAGGAGCAAAGGTCACATCTTGAAACCATAAGTAGAATCTGAAGTTATTTTCTAGTATTCAAAATGAGCATCAATGTAGAAGATGGATGGGAAGATGATGATGATGATGATGATGGATGGTCCTTTGATGACTCTGTTGAAAATTTGAATAATGACTTGGACAATTCAGGGCCCAGTCTAAATCCTGCGGAGAGTGTGAGAGTGGAATCAAATTATGTAGATGCGCTTCCGAAAGAAGTTATGTCCACCTCAAATACAAGAGCTCAAAGGATATCTCAGACGTTACGAGGCTACATAGAAGATCTTCATTCACCGATGCTACTAGATAAACTCAATGCTAATTTTGCAAGCGAAATCAATACGGAAAAAGCAGCACAGGAATTGCTAAATTATTATTCCACCCGTGCGAATTTGAAATCCTACACGTTGGAGACTGAACTTCCTCGAATGCAATATACAGTCTATCCGGAGCATCAATCCACTCCATTGACTAATGCACAAGATATACAAAGTGTCTACATGATAAAAACAACTAGTGAAAACGAGATGCACGATCAACATCCACCATCCTATTCAGACATTCTTTGGCGTGCCAGCAATCAATCCTTATTGGCGGACGCTATTGCGACTCTCACAAATATGTCACCATCTTTAGTTCGTCCTGATCTTTTCATTTCGGCTATTGCTCAGCATTGTCATTTTATACTTTATTTCGATGCAGCTGCACATCAAGATGATACACTCAAATGTACCTGTGACTTATTACTTCATATCCCCAATCTCCAACCCCACTTCGCAAACTTGAAACTGCAAATTATTTTTACGCCCTCTACAGCTACCTTTACTTGCCATGCTATTGATATCCACCCAAACGCATTGAATCAAGGTGAAATCGATAATATGGCTCAAACCTTAGTCCATGAATTTCTCCCACCTGAATTCGATAATGAATCTATCAGTATGACAGAGAATCATCATCGCAATCAATATCCTTCCTCCAACCTTTATGAAACATTTTCTCTTCGAAATTCTCTTATATTATCCACTACTGCTACTGCCACCACCAATATGGTAGTAGATACGAGTAAGGGATTCAAATCAGCTCTACACCAAATGGATTCGGTTGTGAATATCCAATCTAAATGGAATATCTTTAAAAATGTGTTGCCTGTACTTCCAACAGCGGAATTGTTGAATGATTGCAATGAATATGAAGAATATCATCAACAAAATCAAGAGCAACAACAGCATACAACTGCTTCTTCCAATAACCATCATCATCTTACGAATGGGAAAGAATCTCTCAATACAAATGAATTTCAACTTTATCGAAAGAAGAATACGCCAGCGGTAATGTTGGAGGAAGAAAAAATTATTAGCCCCGATCCTTCTAATAATGTTGAAAAGGATAATAATCAAGGTTTTCAATTGTATCGAAAGAAGGAACCTCCTCTATCTCAGGAAAATGGATTTCAACTATATCGAAGAGAAGAACAGCATAATCAAGATACAAAACCCCTCAAAAATGATTTTCCATTGTACAGGAAAGATAATAATGATGCTCCACCCCCTCAGGAGGATTTTCAACTGTACAGAAGAGAGCCTCCCAAAGATATACCTCCACCTCCCCCACCTCCATCTTCACGCCCTATCCCGCCACCACCACCACCTCCTCCTCAATTGCTCGCATCTTCTCATGCCCCGCCACCGCCACCACCTCCTCCTCCTGTTTCCATAGATAAAATGCCAACAGAGAATAATCTGCAGAAGGAGATTGAAATTCATCACAATGCTGATGTTGAAGGATGGTCAGATGATGATTTGGAAATAGACCTAAGTGACGACGATGACAACGAAATACCATCCTCTCTACAATCAACCCCCACCATTGACATGAAAAATGTAGAGAATCATATGTCAACACCCAAAATATCAACCCCCGAAATTTCCTCTTCCTCCCGATTTGACAGTAATTGTAGTAATAGATCGAGTAGATCGATTATGTCGGACGGTGTTCTGTTGGAAAAAGAAGATGATTTTGACTCTCATAACTGTGGTATTATTGACACTCGAAAGAGATGGTTACGTCCTACGTTAAAAAGTCTGTTTTGATGTTGGAGCTTTTTCATAATGTCACACGGAAGCAAGAAAAAGAATACATGTAGATATGATGCCTATATAACTTGTTGGAAAAGAAGGTTAGATAAATTCGCGTATTTATAATTTTATCAATACTTTTGGACATAGTAATAAGGATGGACATGACGAATAAGGTTACCTTCGCCCCTCCAGAGAGAGAGCAAATAAGTTGAACATTTTTTTTCCAGTTTGACAGGGCAAATTTTTCGGGGGCGTGGAAGCACAAAAATATATTTGGTAGGATGCAAGAAAGTTTGTGATTGTTCAGAAATGATGTTTTTATTTGAAACACGAAACGATATGATATTTTTCATGTGAACATATCCTTTCGGCAATGAAGAAGGAACTACTCCTAACAATCGTATTGTTGTAATCTCATGAATGATAAGAACTAAATTACAACTTGATTGTAGTCATCATTAATTCCTACGTACAATATTTCTACAGCAGTATTTTTTGAGCGCGTTTCAGGCATAGGAGGTATGTCCAAAAAAGTGATGTCAATGAGATAATTCTAATAAGAGATACCACCAACAACGAATTTGTTGCAAAGAATCATGACAACACTTCTGGGAACATCTTATGGTCTTTCTCCATGGATCGAATCAACGGTTCTCTCAGTTTTAACTACACCAGTTGAGCAAGCATGCACTAGTAAGAAATTGAGAGGTCGACTCGTTCAAGTTGAATCAATTCCTCCTCAAATGCCACCACAAGAATGTCCTGGTTACTTTTACATTCAAGATGGATCAAATAAAATTGCAGTATTCTTTTCTCCTTCAGCATTATCAACTCCATCATTTCCACCTCGCTTGAGTATGATTAAACTACTGGATTATCATGTTAGCACCCTTCCATTAATTGTAGGCCATTATTCAAATCACCACCCAATTATTTTTCAAATGTGTTCGGATGGAAATACGCAAAGTTATCATGTTGAACACAATCGGCGAGTAATGAATTACCCTCCTATTTTATGTCTATATGCAACATCAATTCATGTCATGGAGGAAGGTGGTAGCAGCATGGGCTTAGCTACATCACAAGAAGAATTATTAGATGTAAACTACAGCATGAGGGTTCGGCAAGCGTTTGCAGTTTTGAATGGGAATATAGTTACAAAAAGGATATTGAAAGCAACAGATGAGAGTTATCAAAGACATACAGGAGAAAAAATATATTCTATGAATAGAATTGCCGACAATGCGAGGGTTCATTTAAATGTCGATGGAGTTCTCAATATGTTGGTACTGGCCTCATTTCAAGAATTCTTTTCGAATGATGACGAAATTGATTATATGGAAAATTTGGTGAAGTGTCAGCATCCAGAGCTTATGAAAATGTTGAAAAGAGTTATGAATAGAAATAATTCTTTGCGACGCTCCCAAGATATTGATGAAAAAAAATTAATGTCGTATTTCCAAGATCCTCCACGAATATCACATCGTCACAAGACATCCTTCTTTTTCTTTGAAAATTGTTTTTTCAATCTTTTAAAGGCACATCCAAACCTCTCGTGCAAAGATTCTTACTATTATATACGCAATGCCATTCAATGCAATATACTTCCAATTGTTTTCGAGTCCGTCAGCAGTTCACTAACACCACCAAATGCATTCTCCCAAAAAGAGTTATGCTCTGGAAAAGAACTTCTTCAGATTGTATCCGATCTATACAGAAGATTAGAAAACTTTGATGATTTGTTCAGATTTCTCGGTTCATTTGAAGGAATCAATTTGACACCAGATCGGATTATAGCAGCTGCTGAACAAACTCTAGATATGATATTTCGATCAATTCAAGTCTTCAGTACCTTGCATTGGCTCACCATGGATCCTGATGAAAAGATTTTCATGGCTGAAGCTGGTTTGATTATGGAAGATGTTACTGAAAATCCTATGACAATGAAAAAAATACGACTATTACTTGCTCAAACTGAAATTGATTGGAGACAAAAAAGTCGGTCGTCCAATCATAATGATCAAAGTTTACAAAAGAGTACAACTAAAAATCAACCTAAGAGATGCAATGATAAAGACAGTAATTCCAGTAATTTGCCAAATACACCAAAGAATCTGTCCATGAAGAAAACATCGATTACCGATCAACAGGATGAATTTGAAACTTATTCAGAAAAGCAACTTGAAACCCAACCGGATTACGATAGATTGGGGGGGAAAGTGGACCTTCAAAACCAAAATGAGGAAGTTAAAATCGTTGGGATTAGTGAAATGCTTATATCTGAATCAGAAGATGACGATAATGATGCTATCGAAACTCAAGAAGCTTTTCCTCAAGATGAATCCAAGGAAAAAATCGGATCAGACCCAAAGAATAAAACACAAAGACGAAAGGAAACAACTGAGAAGCCTGCCGAAGATGATGCTATGCAAAAGAATGCTTCAAACCACATAGAGGAGGATTCTGTGGACTCATGTTCGACAGAATTCAAGAAAAAATTGGATGAGTTTTGGGAAGAGCATGCACCAAGCATGAATGCGAAACTCTTCCGTGGTGGAAAACTTGTAAATATAAATAAAAAAGAGGGAATATCGACTCAAACAAATGTTGATGAACCCACTTCTGAGAAGGAACATATCCAATCAATTGATAAGCATGTAAAAGATAGGCAATCATGTACAGATGAAAATGATTTGAGAACAAGCAAAAATTTGGAGCAACAAAAAAGTGAGATACATATCAAACGAACAAAACCTCCATCTATTGTGAAAAAGATGCAAATAGATGTTGCACAGATTGAAAGAAATTCAATTGATGACGATTCTTCTTGTGCAGCTACAGTAAATAATTCGGCAAAAAGCAACTGTGCAGAGAATTCAACTTCTGGAGAAACAAAAATCCATCATATTGAAATTGATTCACATCAAAGAGAATCACAATCGACACCATTAGAAAAAGATTCTGATACAGCTGCTGATGATTATGTTCAAAAGCCCAGTTTTGACGAGAATCAAAATGACATCAGAGATAAACATGATAAAGAAAAAAGGAAATCACAAACCAATAAATCTACCGTTGATTCTGACGACAACTTTGAGTTGCAAAAGTGCGAGGAAAAATCAACTTCTGAAGAAATAAAGAAGGATCGCATTGAGACTAACAGTCACACACTGGTTATGAATTTAGAATCGGTTAACGAAGACATTTCTAATGGGGCACATTCACAGTCTGTAAACGTTGAAAAGGAAGAACTTTCCTGTGATTTGAATCCAAAAGATATCTTAGTAGCGAATGAGCTGATGGAGCAATTCCACCGTGTTTTTGCACGTCAAAGGAATGGCAAGGTTACTACAAAACCTAAATTGAAGCATATTCGGGAAGATGATCATTTTAAAGAATCCCCAGAAGAAAAGAGACAGAGAATCGATGTTGAATTTAGAGACGCTTTAAAACGATTACTGAAGCTCACAAAGAAGTCATGAAGTGGATTTTTATTCTAGTCATAATTTATTTGTTTGCGAATCGAAAAAGCAATCTTGAACACTCGTATAATGAACTTGCATTGGTTGCCATTCGAGTTCGAAAATCTTATAATTAATGATTCATTTTTTGTGATTATATAACAATGCCATGTAAAGTAACACTTCTTATTATTTTATAAAGAAGTAAGAACTATAATTATTTGTTTTTGGTATTATGACATTTTGTTCGACGAAAAATATTTGGTTATTTGATTCTCTATGCTTTCTGCTAGAATTTTTGTTAATATTATCATATGTTTGCAGCTTGGAATTTATTATACGATTCAATATTTCGCTTCAAAATATCTTGCAATGGTCCCATTACTCTTTTAAAGGTTTTTCGGTCAAGACATAAACACTTAAGATTGCAAGAGGCCTTTACCGTAGCTTGTCGGCTTTTGGATGTGATTAGGGCAATCTAAAGACAATTCAAAGATAAAAAAGTGAGAAAAAAATATTAGCAAAGAAGTTTTATGTATATATAGTAATATTCTCACCTCTCCGAAATATGATCCATTCGAAAGTTCAGCTACTTGAACTTCTTCTCCTGTTGAATTATTGGTCTTGAAGCATAGAGCTTTACCGCTTTTTACTATGTAAAATTTGTCCCCCTTATCTCCCTCCTTGAATATAGTTGTATCATCTTCAAAAAAATCCTCCTGAAGAGCATCAGCTAAAGTTAACAATTCATATTCAGTCATCTCTGATAGGAGCGAAACCTGTTGTAAAAAGCCCTTGTGCTTGTTCCTTTTTTCAATTGTAGTTTGGAGAAGAATGACCTTGAACGACGAACGGTCAAGAGCCCATAGTCGAACAGATCCATCTGCTATACACGTCGCTGCACGAGGGGCATTATACATGATAGCTAGTTCTCCAAATGAATCCCCGTCTTCGTACTTCTTGACTAGCTTTTGCTTCTGTTTCAATGTGTCTTCTTTATGTTCTGTTTCTTTTGTGCCTTCATTGTTTTCTCCTTTTTCGGTTTGTCCTTCGTTGTTCTCTTCGGATTCCACATCTTTTGACTGAATAAAGACGTTAACATTGCCTTTCTCTAAAATATAAAAGTTGTCGCCAAAGTCTCCTTGCTGAATGATAACATCATTTTTTTCTTTTTCTACCAAAAACATTGCATTTTGTACTGTGAGTAGCTGCTGCTCATCCAAATGTTGAAATAATACATTTTTCTTCAATATTTCCTGAATTCTTTCAGCTTCTTCCTCTGTTTTAGGAATATTTTTTACCTCAGTAGTCTCCAATGTTGTTGTAATAGATAATTTTTCAGCACACACAGAAGTTCGTCTTACACCTGATGCGGATGAAAATGAAGAAGTTGCAGAGGGTTGTTTCCGATACCTTTTTGAGGTCACCTCATCCTCGTCGGATTCAGAATCAGAAGATTCATCATCACTTGACATTGGATGTCTTTTCCTTTTTATCGAGAAAATAAAGCTTATTAGAATTCGAGGATCTGAAAAGTGAGTTGATATCATATTTTTTTGATAAAAACTTACATCTCATGATTCGATTTTGGAATAATTTCTGTCGTTTCCTTTGGATATTTTTTGATAAGATACTTTACTATGAACCCAATGGAATTGTTTGGCTTTTCTAAGAGAATATTTTCTACGAGATCAACAAAGATTGTATTTAAATTTTGGTTGGAAAGATATTCTTGTAGTCCAGCCTGCACTTCGGCCGTAGTTCCATGTAACCTTGGTTGTGGTTGATTTGAAGCAACTTCAGCCATGATTGTAAGATGCTTCTTTGATTGAAGTTTTTATTGAATTCTCTCTAATAGTGGATTTTTAATACCTGATTTTTGAAAAATGAAAAGTCTTACCAAACTTCTTTGAAAATTGAAATTCGCATCACAGTTCTGAAAAAGAGGAAAAACAAAAAGTGCTTTGAAAAATAATGAGGAATATTTAAATTGCCAGCCGCTTTGTTACGGGACCATATTTTTCTACATACGTGTGTGGTAATATTATATTCTTGCGATGCGATGGATTGTTGAATCTAGTTGCTTTTGTCTCATTTTTGAAGAGAGACAAACAAAAAAAAAAGAGTCAGCAAAGTGGTTACTATGTATTAATTATTGAAATGATGGAAACAAACACAATACAACAATCGTGACAGACTAAAAAATGTTTTGATCTTTGAAGTTGAAACATCTTCACTCATGACAGCACAAATGACACTTTTAAATATAAATAAAATTGCAATATGGAGACCATTTACAAAGGAAAATCGTTCTCGTTCATGTTTTTCAACATTCACAAAGAGGTTGCAACAAGTCAGCAACCTAGAACACACTCCAATAACAATCGTTGGAGGAGGTCCATCTGGCATATTGCTTTCCATTCTATTATCTAGATACAATGTTCCATCCACACTTTTTGAAAGAAAGACAGAAGCTCAACTAACATCTCACCCTCAAGCACACTTCATTAATTTACGCACCATGGAAATTTTAAGACATTGCACAGACCCAATTGTTACTAAGGAAATATGGAATTCTGTTCCTCCTATTGAAGAGTGGCAAGACTTTCAATTTGGGTATAGTGTGCTTGGAGTGGCTCAAGGTAAAAGTTTAGCTACAGTGAGGCATCCAGTAAGTGATGGAGGAATTGGTTCGAATGGTGGCAAAGCAGTACTACTCGATGACGCATATCAAATGAAGGAAAATATCGAGACATCAAAAAATGGTGGAGGAAATAGTATTTGCAATGTTGCACATATTGGTCAACACAAGTTTTGCCATATTTTAATTCAAGAGGCGAAACGTGCTGCGATAAGAGTGACCAACGGTAAAACGACTATAAATTTCGACACAAATGTTGTCTCCGTGAATGATTTTACAAAAAGCTCAAAGTTTTATCACCCTGTCAGATCAAAAGCAAGTCGTAATGATATTAATCCACCACTAATTGTACACAAATCAGGGTCATCCATACCAATAACAACTGACTTTGCTGTAGCTACTGATGGTGCTCACTCACCGACAAGGGAAAGCTACAACGTGTCAATGATTAAAAATCCTGACCTAGATCCACAGCATCTAATGAATGTGCATTTCAAGATAAATTCTCTAGATCTTATTCAAGAAATATCAAAACACCCAGCAATGCTATATTTCATTTATAATGAAGTTATGATTTCTGTTTTCATTTGTCATGATATGCAAGAAGGTAATTGGGTATTGCAAATACCTTATATGCCTCCTTATCAAATACCACCTAGCAGGGAGGAATGTTTTCGCATTTTGCATTATAGTCTTTTGGGACATGAACCAACTTCATCGTTTTGCAATGATCCTTTTGAAATAATTTCAGTTAAACCGTGGGTTATGACAGCTTCAATTGCAGAAAAATATGTTTTTGGCCCATCTCATCGAATTATTTTAGCTGGTGATGCTGCACACACCTTTCCTCCAGCAGGTGGTTTCGGAATGAATACAGGGCTACAAGATGTTCATAACTTGGCATGGCGACTTGCTTTACAATATTATAATGGTGACCCCATAGGTCAAAATCTAGACATTTCATCACGAGTGCAACAGAAAAACGTTGAATCATCGTACTTTTCCATAAACACAATGGCTTTAATAAATAGATACGAGCATGAACGAAAATCAATTGCTAAACAGAATGAAGAACTTTCAGTCCGCAATTATAATCGTACCGTGAAGCTTGCGAGGATGTTGGGTCTTGATATCCGACTATCTCAATTTGCTAACAATGTGATGTCCAGCTCACTCAGTTCCTTCGTTCCTCACTCAATTAAAAAAAGTACCTTTGAAAATGCATTTAAATTGGCTTTAAAACATTTATCTTGGTTTCGTAATGGAATACAAGATGTTAACGGAAACATTATCGGGCGAACAATGTTAGGAAAAATGAGGGATATGCTCAAGAAAGGTGAAGGTTTACCATTGGTATTTCCTCAATTTGAGTTAGGTTTTCAATATAATTATCCCTTGAGTACTAATTTAGATGGAGATTTGGGAGACGACGCTGGAAAATACATTTCAGTATTAGAAGTTGGTCAACGATTGCCACATTGTTTAATGGAAGTCGCTGTAAAAGACCGAAGAAAACTTCAGAAGCGCTTTCCTAATCTACGAATAGAAGAAAGTGATGAAAACGGAAAACAAACCTTAACTTTGACCGATATTTCATCGCAACTGAAGTCAAACTTAGCTCCGCCCTCTTTCGCCACAATAATGATTGGTTTCCATGGAAAAACGAATGATCAGAATTGTAAATCCAATACGAATGTGATATACCTTCAGACTATAACTCAGATAAGCGAGGAAACCGGAATTATAATTGAGCCAATTAAAGTGTTATCCAAAGAAGAAAAAGTGGACAATAACATGATATCAAGGCATCTTCACCTATATGATACCGAAGGTTTTTTGACGAAATTGACTACAACACATATTGAAAAATATCCAAATCTACAAGCAAGTAGAGGAAGTGCCATAATTTTAGTTAGACCAGATGGACATATTGCCTCAATCTCTTGTTTAGGTGAAGAGAATGATGAAGAATTCATTTCAATTATGAAACAAGGTATCTTGAATGGATTGTCTCAAAGTTGTAGTGGTGCATTGTATAAATGAAATTCTCATACCTCCCAATACAACTTTGAACTTGCTAACATGACGAGAAATTAATTGTGATGGTAGTTAGAAACAAGTGTGGAGTAGATTTAGTCGCTTCGGACTAGAAAAGGCGGAACATGCATATTACGCAATCTTTAGATAGTCAAGATGATGTTCTTTTAAAAAGCTTGGGGTTGTCTCTAGATTTGTAAAGGTGTAACATTTTCTACCTTCTTTAGACTGGAAAAGAAATCATATAATCATTGAGAAAATTATGACCATCTGAAAGTAGCAAAAGAAAACAGGACTGCAGGAATAATAAGACATCGTTCACTCATTCTTTCACAATTGTAATCATATTTATATACTGTTTAGCACAAAAAGCATAGTTTTACTGAAATTGTAAGCATGGGGAAACCATTGCACCCTCGGTCTTACCAGATGAGATTCTTGAAATTATTCAGAAAAGTTCGTCGATTACGAACCTATGCCGTTTCCATTTCCTCATCTTTTTGAATCAGGACATTAATATATAAAACTATGATGATATTGAATGCTTCAAAGTTTATGAAGAAACTGTGAATTCAGGGTATTATACAGCTTTTATAGGCTACAATACGTTGAGAAGAAGAGTTCCTACTTCATGTTTTAGTTCCTACTTAGCAGTCGTCATTTCAAAAAAAAAAAAAAGGAGTTGCAATATAACCAAGACAAGAAAAATAAATCCTTGAAATAAATCCAATACCCCAGCACCAACCTTTTCTAATCCTCTTCACCATCCAATGGTGAAATCTATCTCAACCTCAACAAGAGATAACCAGATTTTGATCTCACCTATGGTCGAAGGTGTTATCTTAGTTTGAAATAACAACGTGACTGTTATCCACTTCCCAAGAAAAACCAAGGACCTTATTCATGATCCTGACGGCTCCGACCCCATTCTCATTGGTGCAGTCGGACCCTCTCTTTCTTCTACCACTCCCGTGTCAGTCCCCACCCGTTTACTCTTCCAAGATTTCTTATGCATCAAGGATGAATTTCCTCTCAACCATATTCCTGTCCCTCATAGCCAGATCCTGAAAAAATCTTTTTTCTCAAATCATCCCGATAAGCATGTACATACTCTTCCGCCCCTGTCTGCCAATGACGTCTGTTGTCTTTGCCTTCCAGTGGCTCTCCCTAGCTCAAAGGAGTAACTATTGTCAAAGGATCCATTAGGGATCCCTGTGTTCTTGACTCTATGATAGCCTATTATCCAGTAGCAGCTACTTGGATTAAGGCACATATCAAATTATCTTCATCTCCAGCCTCTCAAGTTACTCTTGAGGTGCTTCAACTATTGGATGGATCTCTTATCCCATCTGCCTTATGCACGGATAATGGATTAGATAAACTAATACAAAAGTTGAAAGGATGATAATTATGAGCTTATTTTAATTGACTATTTTAAATTCATAACTTAACATACAGAACATAGTAAACACAAATTGGAAACCACCCAGTTTCCACAGCAAGCAACAGGGCTGTCATTCCTATATGACAGGCATCTGCTGGATGCTATTCAGTGCATATGAATCAGCTGCAAGCTTTGCTTTGGAAGCTGGCTTCCTTGTGAGGAAGAAGGCTTTGATGATTTTGTTTTCATTTACTTTAATGTCATCTATGAGCCGCTACATACATATTCATATCTAACTATTAAATTCGAAGCTAGATTTTTAATTTTAACTATTAAAGTCGCATCTATGCTTTTAATTAGACGATCACGTCTAGCCGTAGACTAATTTAACTGGATCATTAACTTGTGCCTCCATGATGGACATTATGTCTTGACATTACTTATGTAGACAATAGGGGTGTATATTTAAAATGTTAATCACATCATTGATAATACCCATGTCAATGCGGACAGTTCCATGCACTCTGAATTATTGCATCACACTTTGTCTCTTCAAGTAGCATCCATATACTTCTCATTTCATGTATGACAACCAAAGTCGGAACCTATAACAACTTGGCTAAGTCACATACATATGAAACTTATGTTGTATATATTGTATATATTGTATATATTGTGTGAATTTTGTGATTTGTATGATTTGGAAATATCCATTGATTTGTATAGTGTATACAAAGTCGCCTAAAGCTCTCCAACAATTGGTACAGATCCTCTGAGTTGTTCGTGAACCATAAGTCCTCGAATTCCCATCATGGCAGCACGTCCGTTAAAAGGTTCAACTCCACGCTTAAAAAGCTTTTCTTCTTCATCGAAGTTGTCCCATCCGAAGTCAAGAGTTTCGTTACGGAAGTCACCCTCGAAAGCGTTCAAGACAGTGGAGGCCTTGGAAACGCTGGAAGGGGTGAAAGCAGCGACAGAACCGGTAAGTATTCAAATTTGTGGGCAGGCAATTTGTAACTTATGTCTTGGAGAAAATAAAAAAATATCGATGCAGTTTTCATCAACTTTTTTAATGTCATGGTAGAAACAGCAGTTAAATTAGAGTTTAACTTAATTCAATAATTAGACAATCTTCTGCACGTAGAACTATATGGAAACTACAATTCAAATTCTATTTCTCCCAGACTCATCTGTATACATTATCACCAGTGTCACTATTAGATATTGTGAGTAGAGTGTACAGTGCAAGTGTCTAATACAATACCGATTACGCATCCGTTTTTTTGTTGTTTTCTCTCCGGGTCCTTTTTTCTGTTTCTTTTGGAATTTAGAAATCCATTTTTGTGAAAAGGGATCTTTTATTTTTCATCCTGTGTTTTGGAATTTGTTTGTTTTTCTAATTGTACTTTTCAATTAGGGATATGAAATATGTCTAACATGTGCATCATCAATCTCAAATTTCCGGCGCGGTCTTATATCCAATCTCGATCTGGTTTTGGGTTTACATATCAGTATACTGATTGTACTTGTGGTGGAGCATAAGCCTGAGGTTCCATGAGGTTCATCTCATGGAGTTCAAATCATCATTGTCTACATCTCACTCAATGTCTTCATCTTCCAGTGTATCAAGCGTTGATTCTGTATTTTCTCAGGGATTTATGAACTCTGTTTCAAATGGATTGTCAAAATCTGTGAAGGCCCTGTCGTCAAAATCAATTGAGAAGAACAAAGATAGTTCAACATTGAGCACGCCCACGCAACGCTTGTCATATGATGGTCCTTTACCTTATGACAAAGAAAGTCTGAAGAAACTGAAAAAGAACCTAATTTCAAGGGATGTATTAGATCAAATTGAAGAAGATTCTCTCTTTGATAATGATGACTCTATTTCTAGTGAAACTATCGATTCTGTAAAGACTGATGTATCCTGTGTAATAGCAAACGCAATGAAAAGGGATGTTTTAGATCAAATTGAAGAGGATTCTCTCTTTGGTAATAAGTCTCTTGTTACTAGCAAAACAGTCAATTCTACAAAGACTGACGTATCTTGTGGAATTACAAATGTACAGAAACAAGTAGACATTCCTGCAAATCCTGATTTTGGAATAGTAGAACAAGAAGAGTTACCTTTCATAGGAGGTCCAAGAACTTGCTTGCCAGCTTCCTCCATTAGCAACTCAAAGGAATCCTTTTCGTTGGTCCAAGATATTAAATCTCTTCAAAATTGTGTTGATTCATCTTGTAGAACTTTGTACGGTAGTTGGGAGTCAGAAATTATTATGGATCTGGAAATTTCATCGTCGGAAGGAATAGATGCAAGAAAAGATGATGTACTAAAGTACATTAATAAGAAGTCTAGCAAAGTCAACGGTGTAACCGGTAATAGTATTATATACTTTAATACTGTGAAGTACAAAGTAGGCAGTGAAGGTTTCCAAAGCGATGGTTTTAAAGATCTTTGCAGAGACCTCGGAAATAAAGCTCTCAGTAGTGGATTTTACTTAATAAAAAATGGATTCAAAAAGCAGAAACCATATTACTGTCAGGAGTTCACATGCAATAGATATCAGGTTTACAAAGGGGATATTCAGAAGAAAAAATTGAGTCACACAGTATACCGTGGCAAGTCTTATAATCATGATCGTAGATTGAATAGAACATCAGGACAATCTCTTCCTAGGATGACGAGTACATTAAAACCTTTATCCAAAGAAAATCGTTGCAAGTTCTGTTTTTACGTGGGTATGGATGAGAAGGGTTTTGTGATTGTGAATGGTGGAAGTAATGTTCATTGTCACCATCCTAGACTATGTGAAGATGAAATCAGTTATCCAACAAACCTTTTGTCAACAGAAAATCTAAGTGCTATCACGGATTTAGCGCACTCGACTACGAACCTCGGCGCAGCAGTAAATTTTGTGAAATACCGAACAGGTAAAGTGCTTAATCGTAATAAAATCAGGTGGTTACGTGGTTTGTGCAATGACTTGAGGGGTATTCCGAATTTAGCTAAAAAGGATTCTACAGAGATCATGACACAATACTTGATCGAAAAGAAATATGATTTCATGCTATTATTACATGATAACAACACCAACAAGCTCTTTAATGAAGCTAACCTAGAATCATCTTTTACTAATGAAGTGATATTGCCCGTACCAGAAAAGACTTCGTGCCTATCCTTTGCCCAAGAAACCAGAAAAAATGTGGATGTCTTAAATGATGAGACCCTATTAATGGGATTAGCGTTGACGTTACCCAAAGAAAAACATTATTTCAACATGTTTCCTGAAGTTATTTTTGTGGATGTGATTGTGGACGTCAACAAGGACATGTTTGCAAGAAAGATGAAGGAACCTGACCTTCAATTCTGGAAGAGAAAGTCTTCATCTAGAGAATTTGGAGTTGGATGTATGGTTCATTTCTTAGCAATAATTTACTACTTTGGTATCATGCGCTTACCTGACAAAAGAGATTATTGGTCTAATTGTAAATGGATGCCTACACATCCCATCTGTAATATGTTGAGCATGTCCAGAGATCGATTTGAAGTCATATGGAGGAACTTTCATTTCAATGCAGAGTATAATGAAGAGGATTTTGTTTCGACTCCAGAAGAAGAAAACGTAAAAGAAGAAGAAGAGTTGATGGAGTTGTACATTGAGAGGATTGTCCATGACCAAGAGCAAAACGAAACCAACACGGGAGTGGAATTGCCAGAACAAGAAAGAGAAAAGGTTAAATTATGGTATGATGAAATAAAGCCAATGGTAGATCACGTTAGAGAAACATCTTTACAATTAATTCATGTTCTAGGTTCATGTCTAAGCATAGAGGAGATGATGATACGTTTTTCAGGTAGATCTTTTGAAACTCATCGAATCAAAAACAAACCAATTGGAGAAGGATACAAACTATTTACATTAAGCACTTCTTCAGGTTATGTAGTCAATCTCACGCCA
>Ga0209092_10002271_pt1 | contig 17738 bp, 15 predicted proteins | sample FraStrMetagenome_FD_187446 | JGI IMG/M metagenome (GOLD analysis project Ga0209092, IMG submission 187446) | Marine eukaryotic phytoplankton communities from Arctic Ocean - Fram Strait ARC3M Metagenome (SPAdes) (version 2) | ecosystem: Environmental > Aquatic > Marine > Oceanic | place: Fram...
CTACCCCATGGCTCTTCACCGCTCGGCTGTACCCTTTTAACATAGAGAGATACTCTGTCCTCTCGGCGTACTTCCCGTTCTTCTGTCGACGGGCAAGCTCGAACATTTCCTTGGCCGCCTTGATCCCAACAATGGGGTCGTTCACGGGGATATCCCCGCTATAGATCGCCTGATTCAATACGTTTAGGAATGCAATGGCGTCTCTATTGTTGTTAGCTTCTTCATAGCCGTCTCTAGTTTTGGTTACCTCGAGTGATGAATTTTCGACGGCAAGTCTCAGGATAGCATATGCTTGTTTTGAGGCATTCTCCATGTTTTCCCTCCATTTTACCCACTTATCGTAGGCCTTGGCGCGCTGATCCCGTCTCATCCGAGGATAATCTGTCTCTGCGACTCCCAGGATGTTGGTTTCTGCTGCAAATGCTTCAGGGAAACCCTGTGCTACACGAACACCCATCCGGCTTGCTAAAAAACTGCCGTAGATTATTTCTCTTCCCTCTACCATCGCATCCGCAACGGGTGTAAACTGCTCTCCTCTTGCTCGTAGCAGGTCAATGGCAAAGCTGATAACGTCATGATACTTGCCATGGTCCATTCCGATGGATATAACTGCATTCTTCTCCTCGAATTGCTTGCGGACGTTATCCTGCGTAGATACACTAAAGTCAGAGCGCGCTTCGAACATCTCTAAGTTTTTCTATTAAGAGAATGTTAAGATTAAAATCCCACTCCGTGACTTTTCTAACTCTCTACCAAATAAGTTTGTAACAACGCTGTTATGTTACGCCGTCCCCTAACTGTAGTGAAGGTGTACTGTTTAAAAGATCGATGGTAGTTAATAGAGAATAGAGCGAACTAAGTACAGTATCCGATATGGTATAACCTGGGTGTTAGTTCATTATTCTCTTAATAGAATGAGGCTATTAGATCTTGACTTCTTACTATTGCTTCAACGTAATATACGTGTCATAGGCGGCGAGTGATCCTGTTTGGATGTTCGCATACAGTTTTCACGCATTCCAACCTCTGCCAGGTCACCCATCTCTTCAGTAGGGAGTGGAGCGACTATGCGTGTTGTTGTCTCCACCGCCAGATGGCATTGAAAAGGGCGTATGGAATAACAGTACTCCTAATCATCATATGATTATTGTTTAGAGACCAAATCCTAAAGGAATGCAAGGGTCATTGCTTTGGACAATATTATTGGATCCAAGGCTCACAGCTATGAATGGATTCACATCTGGCTGAAGGAAAAATCTAATACCAATGTACGTGACCCACTTCTTTGATGGAAGACTCATTGTAAAGATTTTCCTGTATTGGCGTGGTTAAGTCGAAAGTAGCTGTCTGCTGTTTCAACCAGTGTGTCATTTGAACGCCTATTTTCTCGTACAGGAGCAACAGTAACTGCGAGAAGGGCAAGACTGAATGATGATCACGTGGAAATGTTAACATACATTCATGATAATATGAACCTATCTAAACAGCTTTAAAGGGTCTTAATTTGTTGATTTTTTTCTGTTGATTTTTTTTAAACTTGTCGATGGCTTAAAGGAGTTTGGAGATGTTCATCACCCACTATTTCGGAAAAGAAGGATTAGAATTTGAGATAATGATCGAAGCATATAATACTCATCATCATTTCCTATGTTGTTGAATCATGTACTCTCAGTAACATCCCGTTATATCGTTAGGGTTAGGGTTAGAGTTAGGGTTAGGGTTGTTCGTGTTGTTCGACAAGAAACAAACGGCTCGCACGTACAATAACAAGAACTACTCGAACGGCAACGGACATGTTCGTTGCCGTGTGCATCTCTAACAGTACTACATGACATGTATTAATACAATGTACACATATATGTACATTTAGACGAACTTTGCTGTACATGTACCATGTACAAATAATCTACATTTTTTGCTTACAGACTGGTTCCGCACACGTGGGACGGCTGGGATTTGGCACGACGCGAGTCACAGAAATCATGTGCGTCCAGCCATTTCATTCCGTACAGAAATCTGGATGGGATTGCGCGCACCTTCAAACAAATTGTTAGCTGCGTAGGATGACCAACGGGTGTGGAGGGATTCACGGATGAAGCTTGAGATGGCTTGACCTGGATGGATTCCCAAGCGAGAAGGAAACGATCAAGATTCCTCTTACAGGAGACGAGACCATCAGGTTGAAACTTGATAACAGGTAGAGACGTGACGACGAAGGACACCTGCCATGATACTGGAGAGGTCGTTGGCGATGACTGTGCAAAATCGGTTGGATGCCAGGACTTTCTCTAGGAAGTGGAAGCAGAAGTCTAGAGGATCATTTGGAACGAGGTTGTTGGCGATGGAAACGTTCAGGAGGTCGTTAAAGCGAGCGAAGATAGTTGCGAGGTCTTCTCGCGGACCACATTTTATGGCGTGGTAAGTTGCAAGAACTTTCGGCGCCGAAGGGGCTCGTTGATGGTGGTGCCGAATTCGTAGATAAAACGTTGAAGAATACGATCACCGCGGAGATGGACCTCGTCAGGACGTAAATTAATGGTCTTCCACACATTCTTGAGGGGGATAGCGAGAATGCAGAAGGGGCGCTCACGAATATGTACAGGCATAGAGTCGATGAAGTCGTGTTTGACTGGTCCCAAGCGATCTATTGGCGTGGAGACGAAAGGGGCGAAATCAGGGTGGTCGGCGGCAGTTCGCATCGCCATGTTGTGCCAAGCCTCATACCCGGAGGAGTTCGTGAATTCCGCGAACGTAAGTTCCTTGACTTCGGACTTTATGACGAAAGTCGTTGATGGACTCGCTGACGGTCGCAGGAACTCATCGAATGGGTTAGGGTGCGTGATCGAAGCAGGGATAGAAGCATAATCAAAAACAGGAGCATGAGACGGGGCAATAGGAGGAACAGAAGCAGGATCAAAAGCGGTAATACGAGACGAAGCGACATGAGGAATAGAAGCTGAATCAAAAGCAGGAACACGACACGAAGCGACAGGAGGAACAGAAGCTGGATCAAAAGCAGTAGTCGAAGCAGAGATAAAAACGGGAACACTATCAAAAGGGAACGAGGCGTGGGACCCATAGGCCTGGGACGACGCAACAGTAGGAATAAAAGCAGGAGCAGAAGACGGAAGAATTTCGGGAACGTAAGTTCCTTGACTTGACCTTTTTGAGAGGTTGATAATTCGACTAACATAATGGTTGTAAAAAATGTAAATGACCTATGCATGAATGACTACGACTATAATAATAGCAGAGGGTACCATTCAGAATATGGGAACTCATGGTTCAATAACAGGGAAAACTATGACGCGTATTATATGTTTCGATCATATAACAGCTGCTACTACTCCTCTTCCGAACCTGTAACTGATGAAGAGGATGAGTTGTAACTACAAAGTAATTTATACCTGGTACAAGAGTAGAAGTTAATAAAATAAAAGCATACAGTTTTAAATAATAATAATAGGAAGTGCGGGTATTCAGTCATTAGGAACCACAGGTCATTAATGCATTTAATTTTTATTAATTTAAACTCACAATACAAAAGAATACTTAACAGTAGTAGTTTTTAGTCTATACCACAGAGGCTTTTCAACATGACATTGTGACGAAAGTCGTTGATGGACTCGCTGACGGTCGCAGGAACTCATCGAATGGGTTAGAGGGCGTACTCGAAGCAGGGATAGGAGCATGATCAAGAGCAGGGGCATAAGACGGGGCAATAGGAGGAACAGAAGCTGAATCAAAAGCAGGAACACGAGACGAAGCGACATGAGGAACAGAAGCTGGATCAAAAGCAGTAGTCGAAGCAGAGACAGAAACGGGAAGACTATCGAAAGGAGACGAGGCGTGGGATCCATAGACCTGGGACGACGCAACAGTAGGAATAAAAGCAGGATTAAAAGCAGGTATAAGACGGCGCAACAGGAGGGACAGAAGTAGGAACAAAAGCAGTAATCTATGCAGGGACAAGCGTAGGCGAAGAAGCAGAGACGAAGGCATCAAAGAAGTTAGTGGCCGATTGAATAATCTGAGGCTGGTTTATCAGTTGGAGTTGGCGGAGAAGATGTGCATCGCGTCGTTGCTGTGCCAAGACCCACGTTTCCAAGAGGTCGCATTGCTTATCGAATTGCTGTTGCTGGGTAGTGAGAACGTCGAGCACACATTGGAGGATGTAGGTAGGCACAGAAGATGAGGTAGAAGCAGAAGCGATAATCGAAGAAGAGTCGGAGCCAGAGATAAAATTGGAAGAAGAGGTAGATACAATAGCTGAGGCAGACATAGAGGAAGGGGTAGAGGCAGACATAGAGGAAGGGGTAGAGGCATCCAGTAAAGAATGAGTTACTAGAGGATTAGGACTATCGGTAATGTGATGATTAGGATTCCGCGAATGTTGAGATGTAGACATCGCACAGGTGACCCGACGGTTCATTTTGAAAGGGAGGCAGAATGACAGAGGATGAATAGAGGAAGGTATGAGGACAGCGAAGTGTCGTGAAGGTAATGGTAAAACGAGCTTGCTGCCGCTCGTGAGGGCTCAAAACCTGTTAGCTGAATACAGGCGATAAAATTATCTTATTTTATTCATGTACATGTATAAGAATCATTTAAAAACGAATACGTAGTTGGGTTGGCTTGCTATTTATCCGACTTATTTTAAATTAAGGTGCACTCATCTGTATCATCTCCTTGCCTTGAGGAGAAAAATGATATTCAATATATATTGTTTAATTGGTATCTGGACTTTATTTTATGTTTCGTACCCAAACATAGATCGACTCTCCTTGCAGCTCCTCGGACCAGAAATTCTTTCGACTTTGCTTTTGTAATTTGTGGTTCGCATCACTACTATAATTTGATAACTTCTAATGACTTCAATTTAAAAATTATTATAAGCTATGTAAATTTATTGAAGAGAATAGTAATACCTCCAATGTTTCATCACTACGTGAAGGGTACAACCTCATCCTGTTGTGGGAAAATGGGCAAACATATTTTTCTCACACTTTGCCCCTAACTGAGGTACTACTAACTACTAACAAGGTCTCTAACTTTATTACCTCAATTTGATAGGAGCTATCACGAAAAATAATTCTTCCCCTCTTCTTGTGCGGTGCTGTTAGATCCAAAGAAGAAATAAAATGATCATCAATTGCAAAGGGTGTGTTAAACTTAGAAGCTTCGTGTTTGAAAGAGAGAAGATAGATTCGACGAAAAAAAATCTGTTTCTTATCTTGACTGGGATGTTGCACTTTGACGAAAATGCTCAAACATTATAATACTTCCACATACAGCTGCATTTAAACTTTCAATTCCTGGTTGCATAGGAACATGGACTGAACTTATTTCACCATTCTTTACCCTGTCTCGTACGATATCACTTAGGCCGTTACCTTCTTGTCCCAGGCAGAGAGCACTTGGCACACACCAATCTACTTGGTAATGAGGAAGTGATGATGTAGACGGGATGTCCCGACTTTCTTCCTTTTCCGATTCCATCGTTGCCGCGTAGATAGCTTGACGTCCAACTCCGCACTCGTCCAATAAATGCAAAGCTTCTTCAAAAGACGACACACTTCTCGTCGGCACTTTAAAAGTTGCACCCATGCCAGATCGTATTGACTTTGGGGCCCAAACATCGCAAGATCCAGGAAGGAGTATTACTCCTTTCACACCCACTGCAACAGCAGATCGAAGGAGAGTACCTACGTTACCAGGATCACTTACTCCATCCAATAAAAGATATAACGATGGTTTTGAACGATTTTCTGCTAAGACATCCATTGATTCAAAAGGTGGCAACGTTGAACAAATTGCCACAATTCCTTGAGGTGTTACTGTATCACAACATTGTGATATCACATCGTCCGTTCCCAACGAAATTCTTGGAGGATCACTCCTTAGATGACAAGTTTCTAGCAAAAGCTTCAATTTCGAGCCATACTCTTTATGTGAAAGAGCTTTATCGGATACAATTATATGTTTTACAAGAGCTTCTCTGTTCTCCTTCTGACGGTGTTCATCATTCATAAGTAGATCCATTACTAATCTATGACCCTCGATGATGGTTGCGCCCTCATCTGCTCGTTTCTTTCTCTTCGTTTGAAGTGCCTTAAACAATTTTACGGTCGAACTCTTCGGGTTCGTAATGGATTCAAACTTTTCTAGTCTTGATAAAGAAGAAAACGAAGCTGTTAAAGAACATCGAACTAACGTCATCATCGTAAATGGCGCCATCAACATCAAAGTGAGGCGATGACTTCTTCTCAGCTTACAAGAATAGTCATGACGTACAACGGACGATATTCCTGACGAGTAGATGTTCCAGAAACTTGAATTACATCTAAACATTTTTAGAGTATTTGGATTCGAGACTTTGCCTTGACTTGCGTAAAAGTGTAATGTAGTGTCAACAATTTTAAAAATGCTTGTTACTTGTTATTCTATTTGTCAACCCAGCCGAAAGACGTGAGATGAATGATGATGATCGATAGTCGATAGTCGATAGTCGATAGTCGATAGATGACATTTTTGATGGTTCCCACGCCACACGCCACTCTTGTTTTTTGGATCCTACAGTAACTGCATAGTAACATTTTTGTAGAACCCAAATACATATACTTTGATTCACTCGAACTATTCAAAATATTGCAAACACATTGCAACAAACACACTGTAACTAAAACCACAAAAAATAAATGCTTTTCATTTTCAGCTTACAAATTTGATGCCTACTTCATAATATTAGTGTCAGGACACTTTAGGAATCGCTTTTTCAAAATAAATAATACTTCGGCTTTTTGAAGTTTACGCATATATTGTTCAATAAGTTATATGCATCGAGATGAAAGCAAGAAAAAATGACTAGATCGATCAGTAAATAAGAATTACTTGTTTATCTAATTACACCAATATGCAAGTAGATGGATCGAAAAGCACGTGGCTACGTAGGTAAAAATGCGGAATATGATAGTAGAAGAGAAGATAATTGATGAAATCATGGTCAAAATATTTAGGTCAATCAACAAACTTTTAACTTTACAACGTAGTTTACACTTACGTATTCAGGAAACTTCACAGTTTTTCTTCCAAGTAGAGAAAGTTGCAAATATCTGGACGAAAAAATTAGTGATGATGGTCAGAAACTTTACATTTTTTTTCACCTCATTTAGTTTGCATTCGTACTTCTTAGCCGATACTTTAGTATTGAATTACCGGTATAAAGTCTTGTTGTTTATATTTGGATCTTGTCGAGATGAAATTTCGTTATTTCTCTATCATGCTCTTCGTTGGAAACTGAGTTAAGTTCCTGGGCAATATTTTTTTCTGAAAGAAATATACGTACCACTGAAGCTACAAGAATATTTTCCATGAATGACATAATTCATTTTAGATTAACAGTGTAAGCTTGAGTACATGTGGGTAACTATATTTGTTGTTTCTCATATACTGAGTGTCGTTGATATCCATTTCCATCAATTCTTTGTCAATCTCCTCATCGCAATCCGAGTCGATTTCCTCGGCAACATTTATTCAGAAAGAAAATGCACTGCTGATGCCAGAAATGAATATTTCGCATTCCTTACTCTTTGAACCGAGTTCATATTATCGCATATATTCCATAAAGTACTACCATTGACGAATGTATGGTTTTTGTTGCCTGGTACGTCATTAATGTCGTAAAATCCTAATGAAAAGTAGAGGTCGTCATGAAAAATTATGTTTTATGGTATGTGGTTATGTGGGTGGATTTGCGCAAAAGATCGCGCAACTGTAGGTAAGAAACGAGTTTCTAAATGGTTCAAAATATAACGGCCTATGTATATCATCGTAGCTAAAACAGTCTAAACAGTGCAGGCAGGTACCAACCTTGGCCACACAGGTTTTCCCCTTCGTTTCCAAAGCACAAGCAACAAAAACAAAAACAAAACAACAGAAAATAAACGCACCGCCAATACTAATAAATGATATATCCCAGAATTAAGAGAGATACCTCTGATGCCTTCAGAGAATTCAAAAAAAGCATTTAGGATTGATAGTTGCTTGTTCCTAGTTTAAGGTGTGTATGGTTCATTTACATGAAATCAGCTTCTTTCATGTTTAGGAAATATCATTAGGCTCTTATTGTTTTCCCATATCCCTTCGATGCTAATGTGACGATGCGCTCGAAACAGTTTATGCATTCTTATTGCAAACGTGTAGTAATAGTTAATTTCTTGAAACGATAGCGTTAGCAGTATAGCTGTGTTTCTAAGTAGCCAGACATGGATATGGTAATTCCGGAGAAGAAAGATCAAAACTTGGATCAAGGCAACGGTAACGGAATTATTGCAAAAGATAGTTGCGAATTGAAAAAAAGTCAGGATGGAAGTTTAGATTTCTTGAATATGATTATACCGAAAAAGAGAAAACATGCTGCTCCTGTCGACGATACACCCCCGGAAAATGTTGGCCAGCAATCGCCAGATCATAAGAAGGATTTGGTCCTACAATATACAATTCCAAAAAAGTCGAAGTTTAATGCAAGTCCACCTTCAACAGTAAAGAAGCAGAAAAGAACAAAATCCAGGTGGGATGTAAAACCATGCGATTTAAGTTTAGACGATAAGAAGGCAAAAAATGAAGGGGCAGCTTCACGGCCGAAGCCAGAAAGTGCACTCCCTACAGATCAATCTTTATCTCATCAAGGACACTTAAAGTCTGATGAATTAGAATCTAAAGGATCCAAAGAAAAAATGAAGAAATTACCGAAAGATATTAATAGGATGAAGCAGGCGAAAGAGACGGAAATACGTAAGCCAGAGAAAAATGAGAAATCTGGTCTTGATAAGATAAGTACTTCTAGAAAAGGAAAGGCAACAAAGAAGAACAAAAATAGAAATGAGAGTGAGGCAAGTTCTAACGCTACATCAATGGAGAAGAAAGTTTCATATTTAGATAGAGGTGATACCAAGCCTGTCGCTGAAAGCTCCTCTACATTTGAAGGACCCAGGATAAAGTTTCCTCAAAATATTCATGTTTACGAAAAGCATAGACGAGAACTTGAACGATGCATTGAGCGTCTGGAAAAGACAGACAAATTTGGTTTCTTCATTGAGTGGGAAGATAAAAGTTTAGAAAGCGACCCTCAAAGTGGCGCCATAAGCATTAGTGCCGTGGATTTAACGGGTATGAGCCGAACGTCTAGTCGAGCAATGGCCAATTTATTGGAAACGAAGATCCCGGATGGAGAGGTCAAAGTTTCCATAGAAGGATCTAAGTTAAAATCGGAAAGATTAGAAATTTACTCGAAAAAGCCTCCTCGGAACTTCACAGATATTCGCAATCGCTTTGAAGATGACCGCTACGTGAGAAATCGTCAAGCCATTATAAATGGACATTCCACTATATTGGCAACCAAACTCGATTTGTCTTTGAATGAGTTGACTGGAGTTGATGCTCCTATCGTTGCACCGAATTTGTATGCAATTGATTGGGACTTTTTTCGCGACGATGTCACAGAAATGATTGATACCGTTGTGTACGAAACTGAAGGGGAACTTTCACCTGGACCACCGAAAAGTGGTACCATTGAACATGCAGCAGTAAAATTAAAGGAGGTAGGTAGAACAATCATTGTATTATCTTCCTGTGAAGTTCTAATTGTGTCAGCTCACTTTTCTATGTATGATTCGAAGACCCTCGAATCTATTTATGATCGAGTCTCGAGGAAACAAGAATCAGAAATAGAATTGATTGAAATACAAGAACGTTATAGGGATCTATTCAGCTGTAATACAGAGCCAGCAATGCAAGGTGAATGGCGCCGTAATCCCTTTAAAGAAAGAAAATATGAACGTCTTCAAAAATCATATGCCCTCTGTAGTGGTTTATCCAAGTTAGATGTTTTGACAGCGGAACATGATTTAATAACTAATTTACCAGAGGGTTTTTTTGGTATGCCTTACAGCTACGATCAATGCGGAAGCACGAGCGAGGGGTGGATGAAAAGCGTAACGAAGTCCTTAGACGAAAAACGAAAACGAAGAAAGGATTACAATCCTGTCATGAATGAAGTAGAAATGAACAAAATGTTACGTGCACAGGTGAGCCACACTATGGAACAAATGCTTGTTCAAGTACAGGATCGTCTTTTGACCGAAGGGGAAACCCTAGATCAAAAAGAACTTTGCCCCGAGGGTTGGAATTCAAGCCATCTAGATTCAGTTGATGATGGTCCGCCTGCTGTTGTCGAACAATGTGTCTGGGGAATCGACAGATACACAGCACGTAACGTCTCACTTGCGATTGGGATGGAATACGCTGCGGTCTCAACTGAATTTATTGAATCGTGGCTACTACCTGCAATCAACGCTTGCGAGCCCAATGCTGCGTTCGATATAACCAATGCTACACAATTTTTGCAAGGACTTCCTCCCCGAAATGGTGGTAAACTTACTGTATTCGGGAAGATTTTGCTTCACAAAGTGAAGAAATTAGGGCCCCGATGGCTCTCCGACGCTGCACAAAAGCTAAATGTTGCAAACTCAATATACGATGGGGCTTTTTGTATCCATCCAAAGGGTCAGGGGGTAGTTGTTATCAAAGCGGAAGGGTTGAAATCAGGCAGTTTGGTTACTCATTATTTAGGGGAACTCTATCCTAGGTATGTTTCAATATATGCAAACTTTACATTATTCTATTATCACTATAATAAATAAATTATCTTTTAGCTGGCGTTGGGGTGAAAAAATGGATGCAATTGAAGCAACACAGACCATTCTTGGTATGAGGCCAGCACTAGCAGATTTTTACAATATGTGTATGGAGAGACCAATGCATGATGTCAGAGGTTATGGTTTATTGTTTGTGGATGCTAGTCGCAAGGCTGGATGGGCGAGCGCACTTTCGCACAGCTGCGATCCGACCTGCCAAGTGCAGATTGTTAGTCGTTCTGGGAAACTTTCTTTGAGCATGACAACTGTTCGTGACGTTCCACAAGGACATGAACTAACCTTTGATTATAATGCTGTTACTGAATCGCTAGACGAGTATCGTCAAGCGGTGTGTTTGTGTGGTCACAGCAACTGTAGAGGTTCGTTTTTGCACTTTGCTACAGCTGATTGCTACCAGGAAGTAATGCGTACTCGATTGCCGATGAGGTACGTATACATATGTAACCACTGCATAATGATATCTTTTTGTATCAATTATTTTATTTTGTTCCTTTTTTACTTCTAGCGTGCGCTTTACTTTGCTTGTCCGAGCGTCTAAACTTGACAGCCTGACAGATCAACATGTACGAATACTAGAAAGGCATGGTTTTGGTATGGCCACTTTCGGGGCAGCTAGTTTTAAGGACAAGGAAGAGAGCCTTGAAAATGTTCCTATTTGGCTAAAAATGTTCGTAGCAGAAATTTTAAAATTTATTGAAGTGGAACGGAAGACCTTACCGATTCAACTTATTTCCAACGAGATCAGCAAGAAAGCCCGCACTCCCGAAGATAAAAAGGAAAAAGAAATCTCCTACCTAGGAGCAGATTTAGAAGGTCGAATGCATATGGAACAACGTATTCAAACTTTAACTCAAACTCTTTCGCTCGTTGGCCGAGTTTTATCTATACATCGACTGGCAACTCAAAACTTTAAACTGGAGCCTCCGTTGTCTGCACTTTGTGATCAGGAAGTCATCGATCAAATATGGAAAAATCCTGATTCTGTTGTACGCGAATTAATAAGCAAGTTTGAATCAGATTCGAACGTGAGCCGACAATTATTAGAGAAGATCAAATCGATAATCAAAAGATTTGATTTCTTATGTCATTCTTTTGATAACGCTCACGATGCTCGAAGAGGAAGGAAGTACATGAATAGAGGGCTTTTGGATATTCGAAGGGTAATACTCAATTTTTCGCAAGAATCTAGCATCCGCGACAAGTTTGAAGCGGCATCAGATTTGTTGTTATGTTATGCTCATACAAAAAATTTCTTTGCAATTAACCAATATCAAGCTTTTGAATCAACTCCAATTGAAGTGTATGCTAGAGAACTTGGCAACAACGTTCCTAGAGCAAAAGTGGAACAGGTTAGAAAGAAGAGAACTTTTAAATCTTCAGTTCATATTTTTGAGCAAGTAAGTGAAAGTTCATCAGATTGTTATGAACCAGAAGAAGCAGTTGCATCCGTGTCACGGAACTATTCTGGTGATTATGCACTGACTCAATTGTTGTATTGGTTCAATGGTGGGATTGGAACCAAACCTGGCCTACCGGGTATGATGGGAGCAGTATTGTTACCATCGATTGCGAGTTGGTGGAACAAAAAAAGTTCTAACGTAGTTAATTATTCCAATACTATTCGACCGAAACTGATGGAATGGTTAAAAAACCAACATTTAAGGAAGGAAGCATGGCCAACAGACCTTGAACAATTCTTTACGCGAAAGAATATAATGGTTGGATCACCCGCTCTTGATAGCGTGTTATCGGGGAACGAAGTTAACATTAAAAACATCATTTTTGAAATTGAGAACAAGACGTGTGAAAAAACTGCGGAAGAAGAGGAAACATTTGACTGGTTCGGATGCATTTGCGGTGTTCCACATCCTCCTCCCACCGAAGCATTTTGGATTATGTGTGACTTTTGTGAATGCTGGTACAATGTTTCATGCCAATGTGTTGGCTGTAATGAAGTAGATGCAAAAAGTCTAAGTCAATGGAAATGTTGGGCTTGTAAGTTACCGTGTCGTTCGAAAAAGGAAGATAAGGAACCGGAAGAGAAGACTTCGACCTAGGTGTATAATCAAGTATTTCTTTATCTCGCGTTCATGTGTAGGAGTGAGTCAAGATACCAAACATGTCAAATATATTATTTAGAGGCTATTATTATTTTTGATATTCCACTGTTTTTCTGGGCATCTGATTTAGAACCGCAAATCTCTTGATAGCACTTATATTTTAATACCCAGTTGTACTTCAAAATCCAGGGCCGATGTTACAAAAACGCGATGTGAATCTCTCTAATAATCTTGGCAAAAAGAAAAGGTACTCACGGGGCAGTGCAACGACGAGCACGAGAAATCGGGAATAACCGTTTGTTCTTAAGTTCAGATATTAATCCTTTGTGAGCAAAGCGCATTATAACCGACTTTCCCTGAGACTTCGACTAGTATCAACTGTCAAGTTCATTGGCCAAAAAAAAGTTATGGAAATGACTGTATTTCGCATTTCAGGGTGGAAGAAAAATCATCCGTAGGTACCATCTTGTGCAATCGATGTCGCGCCCGTCTCACAAAATTGAAAGATTCCATTTTCCAGCTTGTAAATTGCAAGAGTCAAGTTTTCAATCAAGTCAGTGTCACGGGAAATTTGGAGTATACAAATTCCACGAGCCTGACGAAATAGTTTGCAGGCAAGCTCAAGAAAATTTGCGTCTTCATGGACCAAATCATTTTCCACCAAAAATTCAGCAATATCGATAAGCAACTGCGCAACTGACATGTTGGTCTTACCAAGCGCTTTTCGCCGGATATTAATTGCCTTCTTAAAATAATTCATTGATCTAGAATATTTTCCTTTCACCGCATATATCTCTCCAATGCTATTCATCGTAACGGCGATATCTAAATGAATTTCCCCCAAAACAGATTTTTGTATCGAAAGAGCCTTGTCATATTTTGTCATCGCCTTGGTATACTCCCCTCGAGCCTGATGAATTAAACCAATTCCGAACAATGTTGCGGCAAAATTTCTATGCTTTCTACCAACTAGATTTTCAAATATGTCTTGAGCCATTCTGTACTTTTCCAGAGATAAGTCAAACATACAACTTAGCCTATATGATTGACCTAGATATGTCAATGTTGTTGCAACATCTACATGATTGCGACCAAGATTATTGAGATAAATATCAAGCGCATTATCGTAAAATACTAATGCCCTACTGTAGAGACCTCGCTTCTCATATATAATTCCCATTCTATTCAAAACATCTGCAATGTCCACCTACATTTTTCATCGAAACGATTAGATCAAATTTAAATCAAATTCATTTCTAACAATGCTCATAAATCAATGTAAACTTACGTGATCACCATCCGGTGCGAATGTCAGCTGTAATCCCAAAGCTGTGCGATAATACTTTAATGCACCACGAAATTTACCCAAACAACTATACACGGTTCCCATTTGAACAATCGTATGAGCTACTGAGCTGTGGTATGAACCGTAGGCACACTTTTGAATTTCCAACACCTCCGTAAATTCTGACAAAGCTTCGCTGTGTTTACCCTTGGCCAAATTCACACATCCCAAAGTGAAAAGGGCATTCTCATAGTAACGTCTACATGTGTTTGTGTGATCAATGTGACGTGTACCTTGCGTCTGATACTCGGTTCGATAAGCCAATCTATGGGCTCCACACTTCTTTCCTTGCTCAACAACTGACAGAAGAGTTACACCAGCTTCATTGTACTCCCCCCTTTTCCAGCATATTATACCCATTTTAGTTTTCAAGTATGCTACAAGAGGATCAGAATCCTTATTTGTATAAGACGGGACCTCATTAAGTACAATATCAAGTGCTTGATCGTAACTTTCTTTTGCTGAACAATAGTCGCCTTCCAATTCTGCTTTATTTCCAACCCCATCCATCTTTAGGGCTTCCTCAATCAGATTAAGAGCCGATTCTGACGTTTCCTTTCGAAATTCGAGATCCTTCATCCAAGAGGGGGACCTTCTCTGTTGATCCGAACAAGGAGTCTCTGTGTCAAACACATCGCAAGCTCTCCTATATATTGCTAGTGCCTCTTCAAATCGACAAATAGCCATATGAAATTGTCCGTTCCGTTGACACACTATCCCAGCTTTGTACTCAGCAAGAGCATTACGTTGCTCACCCCAATAATTCAGCTGCCGCTTTGCACCTTTCATCAAGTCGGCACCCCAACTGACAATACGATCATTCACCGTTTCTTCTTGAACGCTTTCAAGGCGGTGCGTATTAGAGTCGCACGACGATGTTGAAGAATTACCGCTAAAAGACAGTGAAATATCATCGATGGTTGCCACCGTTTCCACGCTATGTCGGCTACTATTTGACGTAAAGTACTTCATCAATTCCTTATGATTTAGAGAAATATGACTGGAATGATCAAACGCTGTAAATGCCTTCCCTCTTTTCCTATTCGTCGTCAAACCATTATTATTATTTGGAGTCGCCTGATCTTCCGGAAAACAAAAATGAAGAAATGCCATCGTTTGCAGATAGTTCAGACTCTCTCTCTCTCGCTAGAGCTAGAGCTAGAGCTAGAGTGATCTATCGAAGATATATATCCGTATCGTGGATCTATTTATATAGACACTATTGCAATCAGCTGAGATAGATGCCAGATGTTAGATGTAACAGATGTAATGTACTATGTACTATCACCAGTGATCGAGTGATTCCTAAATCGGCGTGGCGCGTACGATAGGCATTATGCATCATGCATGGCATCTTGAAAAGAATGGTGCAGAATTTAATTTCCCAATCACCATAATTCCGCGTTTCCTAACTGCAAGCACATGATGCGTGCATGTAAATTTACATGGGCAAGGTATTTTCAAAATACTTTCATTAGAATGTGGGCAAACTGCTGGAATTTTGTCGTTGACAGTGGATTGGTGCTTTTTCCTCGGAAAAAGAGATTTGAAGTTTGAAGTTTATTTCTTGAAGAGAAACGATTGGAGAAGAACGACATCAGCTGCGACATCAATTCATATAACTTCCTAACTTTTGATCTGTCCAGATGTTCTTGATACGTCTTGTGTAGACTCTACTAGTACGAGTTCGCAGCAAAAATACTTCTACCGTAGCCCTGATAGCCATAGGAGGAAAAAACCCTTAACCCTTTTCTTCACCGGTCAGCCATTGGGCAGCCATTTGACTAAAATGTTGTAACTTCACTTCCAGAAACTTGATTTTAACCATTCCAAGTATCCCATACTCCTTTTCATAGTGTTTGAGATGTATATACAAATTTTGAATGAATATTATTGAATAGAAGTTGAGATATTTTGGAATAACCATTATTTACCTCTACGTATTTTTCTACGAGAAAATTAGGTCAGATAGGTTAAGTTTGTTGGAGTGATAAACTATCTTTAAACTAGAAGGGCTACTCGTCATATCAAAGTTTTATCTTTGGTATTTGTTGGGAAAGTGTCAAATAAGTGATAGCTTGCTTCTATAATGAGATATAGTGCCTTGAAAACACCATATTTTGCCCGAAATTGCGCACTTTTTCGTACTTTATAAAGTTTCTTTCCAAGACGCTCATAAAACACCGTTTTTAGTGCTCAATTCGATCATGTATAGTGTAGGTAATGTATTAATGTATTAATAGGTGAGAAATAGCGTAATAGTCAACAATCGGGATAGCTTAAATTTCATATATGTGCAAAATCGGCGCGATACTGCAGTGATATGATCTGCTTCTTTGATGCGAGGGTGATCCCTATATGGTTTTGAAATAAGTTTTCGGTTCAAATGGCGTCATTTGAAGGCCTTACATACTCATCAAAGCATTCTCTCTCAATCTCGGACGTCAATTTACTATTATGGTGGACCATACGAAAAATCTGAGCACTGAGCTGAATTATTCCACAATTTTCGCCACCAGTATCAATACTTAATGAAATATAAACTGCTTTTTCTGTTGCAATCCATTTGCGAGCAATAGATTTTCCTTTTGGTGGCTTGTACCCGTTATAGTCGAAGGTATCGACCTCGAAATTTTCTCTACGATGCGTCAACCCATACATCAAATCTGTACCATCAGTATGGCTCTTGTACCGGTCCTACCGTGGCTCTCTCTCTCTCCATTCGTTCCTTATAACTTGAACTTTATTGCCTTCATGCGTGATTTCACCTAGGAATTCATCTTCCTCTGATTCATGCTCCTTATCCTCATCACCATCGAAATCGTCATGAGAACAGGTGGGGTGACATCCCTTGTTATTATCCTCCTACTGCGAATCCGCCGCCGTAGCGAAAATCTTTTTCGCACGGGGACGAACGTACACGCAAAGGCACGTACGAGTTAGGACTTACACTAATGCAAATTATTGTTGACAACTAATTGTAATTTAAAGTAAGAAGTTAAATGTAAAACTAATCAGTCTTGTCTTGTGCGATCGTGAACCCACTCTCAAGATCAATGAACTTTATTGTTTAGTGTGACACTCTTTTGTCATATAAGTATCAGCACTCATCGTAAAATAATAATTCAGAGGAATAATTAATTCAATCAATCCACACACGATTATTAGGTCCATACAATCCACACACGATTATTAGGTCCATACAAACACATTATATATAGTGCTTGTGAATCCACATAATATCAATCCAAGATCAGTACAAGACCAATAAATAGACGACGATATGCATCCATGTAAATCGCACACTGCATCCACGAAAGAATGCACGCGCATACATGTTCTCACACACTGGAAACACACATATGATAATAGGAAACACACACACATTCTAACATCCTCTCCTGTTTGTTTCCTTTTAAGCCTCCAAAAGACTGGCATGCTTCTGAAACACCTGACTAGTTGTGTTCTTCGTAAAGATATCGGACTCGTTCTCCGTACCTGGAATCCATTCAACTCTCAGTACCCCTTCTTCTCGTAGATCGCGGATAAAGAATTGTCTCACTTCGACATGTTTAAGATTACCACCTGTTGACCATCCATTGGCTAGATCAACAGTCC
>Ga0209092_10002273_pt1 | contig 17734 bp, 26 predicted proteins | sample FraStrMetagenome_FD_187446 | JGI IMG/M metagenome (GOLD analysis project Ga0209092, IMG submission 187446) | Marine eukaryotic phytoplankton communities from Arctic Ocean - Fram Strait ARC3M Metagenome (SPAdes) (version 2) | ecosystem: Environmental > Aquatic > Marine > Oceanic | place: Fram...
ACCATCACTTGCACATTTTTTCTGTTTCGCACAGATTCGAACTGGATATCAACATGAACAACTTGCACGTGAAATCCACGTACCGAATAAGACTTTATGCAGTGAACAATACCAGCCTCTAATGTCGGTGCCTTCAGGTTTGATAACATTACAACTTGTTCATAATGAATATGCTTCAAAATACTCAGAAGAAATGGTACACGATTTACGTGCATCACGTCCATGCACAATTCAACATTTTTATAATAGTTGGTAATGCTCTTTGGCAACTCTAAAATCTCCATTGGTTCCACCACTGCAGGTCTGCTCGCTGTTATTTTGCAATGCTTCCGTTCAAAACTTTGCCACGATTAGCGATCGTACATCTATTAAGGACCGTTATTTTATATATCAATGCATTTGTATGGCAACGTGGAATATCACCAGTACTATCGCCGTTTAATATTGTAGAAGTTATCGGTCTTGATTATGATAAACATTTTCATGTAATGTTTGGTGAACATCTCAATACTTTTGATGACTCGGACAACACGATGAGAGAACGCGCTGTATGTGCTATGGCACTTGGTCCATCGGAAAATATGCAAGGAGGAATTCGTTGTTTCAGTTTGGCAACTGGTCAGATTTTACGTAGATCATTGAACGACATTACACTAACAAAATGGTCAGAAGAAAGTTTGGGAAGGATGCGTTATATGTTATAAAAACAAGAAACAGAAGAGTGTTAACTCTTTCAGACCCATCCGCGCTCAACCTTTAGATGTAAGGGTTAAAAAATGTTCTTTTTTATGGAATTATATATTTTTGATTGGTCAACATATTTTCTGAGAAAGATATTGCTTCTTCCCCAATGTTCTCCATTCCTAAACATATTGATTTTTGATAGGTCGAAATATCAATCCTTCTTTTTCCGTATCACGTCACTGTATTCCACATCCGCTTGACTTACACGAACACCGTATTATTGAGCACAGCAGCAAACCCACAACATGTACAGATTACCTCATAACCCGCAGTAATAATATTAAACAATCACGCACACATTCCAACATGTCCCAATACGAAGATATTTGTTGGCTTTGTGGTGACACGCCATGCGAATGGATCCGTTGGGGCGACGAAATAAAGGAACAGGGGGTAGTGTATAAAACTAGTCATGGTGACGGCATTTCTAATGCAAAAATTAGAAAATGCCTGTACAGGTAATATTGTAGAATATCATAATATATTACTCGTCCATTTAATAATTTTGAGGCTTCTATACATGTCAGGTTTTATACATACAGAAAATATGGTCATTTAGGAAGAGGAGTACGCATGGAAGTTACTCCATGCGTACTGAGAGAGATACGTAAATGTTACCCAGAAGAGAGCGATGATGACTATGTTGGTTTTCGAAATTGCTAAGATCAAAAAAACAGGATTTTATAAAATCCACTCTTTGAACAAAGGATGCATCTTTCTATGGATCGACTGAAGAAAGTTGTAATATATGTGAGCAAGATGTTAATGCAGCATGGCTTCCAAATGGACCAAGACCTCAAGGGAGTTGTCTCAAAAAATGGACTGATTGCACACACAATCGTGATGGTTGTTCCTCCCCTGGTACATGTGTCGAAGTGAATAGCTTTTACAGTCAATGCAAGTATGTCGAACCGCTTTCTAAACGAATGATTGATGCACTAGTTTTTACTAGAAAATTTATCATATCGAGTTACAAACGATTTATTGACGACGGAGATGCCAGAGGAATAAGCCTCGCAGTAAGTTTTAATCGAAAGTCGTCCTTCTTTAGTTTATGTCTATATATTTTTCAAGACGTTCTTTACAAAGTCATGGAGGAAGCTTCAAGTCTTCCATTGAGCTTAGTCTATTACTCTTTCTCTTTCTCACCTTTCTTTCCCCAACGCCTTCTACAGCATTAATAATCGTTTGTAATGTTTCGGAACGACCAGTCAACACGTGTCTATGATGGTATGCAGCAAAACATTCAACATGATACCCTTTTGCACACTGAAGGCAACCATACACCGATTGCCTTTTCTTCTTTAACATATTGCACAAGTAGCAGCTGATAGAGTTATTGTTGTTTATCATCTTATTAGGCAACATGATGTGTTGCTCGAGGCTTCCCACCGTTGCTTCCATTACCTCGTTAACTGTAGAAGTGGAAGCAACGGTGGAAGTACCAGCAGCCTTCTGATGTACGTACGGCGTTACAAGTTGCTCACAACATCTTCTTTTAAATTCGAAGAATGACAAAGTTTCACGATTCAAAGTTTCACGATTCCCTGCTGCTTCTTCATCTTCATCTTAAGTTCTGATCTCGGAAATTTTTCCTTCTGCGATTAGAACTTTATATATGCAGTAAGCTTGATGTATGACAAGATCTAAACAATAAGTCCATATGGACATATGAATTTTGGTTTCTTTCCTCTTCGTTGGATTAGTAGATCGCATCTGATCTACTCTATCAACCCCATTCATGAAAAACTGGTAACTTACAATGATACTAGGACATTGTATCCTTGATCTTCCGATTGTTTCTGTACCGACCCATCTTTCAATGTCAACAAGTCCCCTTACTGTTTCAATTGTCCCATCATCGGAATCTAAGGAAATCCGACGACGAGGTGTGTTCAATAAATCATTTGAATAAAAAATAACAACTTTCGCATCTTTGAAAATCATACAATCATCCCGAGGAGCGCGTTGAAACATGTAACCAAAAGAATCGTGAAGGAAGAACGGAGCGTGCCGAACGCGTGGCAGAAAACAAGCGTAAAACATACGTAGAAGCAGTAAACAAGCATAACAACACTGCATTGAAAGAGGTAGTCGAAGACCCCATTAAATAAAAACAACCCGTTTTGTTCTAACCTTTTTAAATACGCAAGATACATTTCAAAGCCAAGCTCTAGGTTCATACAACGTTTTATTGACATCGTATTACACTAAAACCCTGAGTTTATAACGTAAATACCCGAGGATGTGCCAATGGAAGTTCGCAGAAACTTTATACAAAAAAGAATGAAGTCTCATCGCCTACGCCTGACTTCTATGCTTTTAAGTACCTTTGTGCGAGTATAGCCAAAGAGAAAAGAGATGTTGCTACCGTAGATTTGCCAGGTTTTTCTTGCAAACTGATCAAGACCAAGAGTTGTTACTCAAGTTAACAGGTGCAGTCGCACTCTTGACGGTGGAATCCAATTCAAAGAAATGGAAAAAACATTTTAGGTTAGAAAAAGGGAAACTTGTACTGTATGTGATATGTAAAAAAGCTATACATGGAACTATGAATGCCGCTCTGTTGGCTTACAAAAAATTGGCAAAGTTGTTTAATGTATGGGGTTTCGTGATGAACCCATACGACCCTTGTGTATGGAATAAGAAGATCAGAAAATTTCAGCTGTCGATTCTTTTTCACATTGACGATTTATTGATAAGTCATAGGTATGCCGATGTAGTGTCGTTGTTTATCAAGAAGTTAGAAAAAGAATATGGTGTCAAGGACCCGCTTACTGTAACAAGAGGCAAGTTACATGAGTATTTGGGAATGACCGTGGATTTCTCTGTTCCTGGACTTTGTAAGATGGCACAGTATGATTGCATCAATTAATTATGGCTCTCATTGCCAGATAATTGGAAAACGGATATAAAAATAATGCAGCACCTCTGAATCTATTTAAGGATGCGGAAGACTCAGCAGAGCTCGATGAGAAGAAACAAGAAGAATATCACACGATCACAGCGAAAACTCTCTGGCTGAGTCAAAGATCCAGGCCGGATATCCAAGTGGCAACAGGATATCACTGCACGAGGGTGAAATGTCCTAATGCAGATGATTGGGATAAACTGAAATACTTAATGCAATATCTCTGGAAAACAAGGTTTTTGCCTTTAATTATTGGAATGAAGGGAGATGGAGTTTTCACAATTTACATAGATGGAGAGATTGCAGAGGACAAGGCGGATTGATCGAAACTTTTGGGACTGGAGCAATGTTAAGCAAATCAGGGAAGCTAGGGTTAACAACCACTACTTCAACAGAGACGGAGATAGTTTCAACAGTACAATATTTACCAAAGTATACTTGGTTTCGTTACTTCCGTATGGCTCAAGGAGAATTTTCGAAAGAAGATGTTTTAATGCAGGATATTTAGACAGCAATGCTGTTAGAAAAGAATTATCCATTTTCTGTAAGGAAAGGGAGCAAGCACATCAATATTAGATATTTCTTTGTGACGGACAAAGTACAGAAGAGAGAAGTTAAGGTGTTGTATTGTCCGAAATCTGACATGATTGCCGATTATAATACAAAACCTTTACAAGGTGTGTTATTTGTGAAATTTCGAGATCTTATTATGGGGATCAAACAGAAGGAATTTGATGTGTACAAACAAGATTATAAAGACATTCTTACTCAATATAATTTGTTTGATGAACATGAATCAGATCTATTTAATATCTGATTAAGTTCACAGGAGTGTGTCGGAAATTAATTTGAAGTGTAAGATATCATGCTGACATATTCAGATACACACATGAAACACACAAGTATTTTTGACAGAAATGACACTTTTTATACTGTTTGAACCTTTTTAAATAACTATTAACATTTCTAATTATTTTGTTAATGTAGTTTAAATGCAATAGCAACAGTTTGCTCTCACTTTTGTAACAGTGCATGCTTTGAACGATATGAATAGGCAAGGTCAAGCGAGAAGTGTAGATTTGATGGGGGATTGTTCCCATGCTTAGCTTTTTCCAGCAACATGCTTTCGAAACTTGCTCGAGATTGGTATTTTCGTGAAGAGCAGGAAAATGTTAAGAGGGTGGACGATCTCGTCGAAAACCCTTTGTTTGATTTGCTTGCATCACGATATATTTGAAATGGAACACATCATCTTCATCATCATTTATATCGTCGAAATATATCAGTGCAGCTCTATTGATCATAGGCATGTAGAAAGTTGCATCAGGTAATAAAGAAGAGGCTGAATTTTTGAAAGTTTAAAGTTAAGGGAACTGAAAAGCCAGTCTATGAGCTGGACGGACCTCAGGATCACGATGGGGACAATAAGATTCCGATCGTTCTAAAGGGATGGTCAATATAAAAAAGTTCACAGAAAATCACGTTCTTCTAAATCTTTTAACGTTATTTGTAATACTGATTGCTTTGTCTCGTCCTCATCGTAGTATGTAGAGAGGTCAAGAAGCTGGATAGTCGCCTCGACAGATGGTGTACTTCTCAATTTATTAATACTATCTTTTGCATTAAGTATAGGCAAATGAATCATGATCGAGGAAAGTTGTGCTATTTCAATTGTAATGGCGAAAAGGTTTTTGCTCAAGAGTTCAGAGCACTGGAACATACATGTGGTGAAAAATTCTTTTTTCGTCTTGTTTGCAGGCATTGTTTTCACTATATTCTTCATTTTTTCAACTATACTTTCTTTCTTTTTTTTAAAACTGTATACTTATTTTGTTAACTTCTACTCTTGTACCAGTATTGGTGAATATTTTGAAGTGTGTACATAATATGCGTTGGACTTGGTTCGGATAAAAGCGGTTCACCCCTTCTACTTCTACACTATTATGCGGATAGAAAACCTGTATTCGATTTAGTGGATGTACGACAAATGGGGATAAGACGAGGGATACATATTGAAATTAGACAACAAATGGGGATGGAGTATGAATTCTTTGTATCCATGAAAGTTCGCAAAAATTACCTTCGGCCCCTCCCCTACACCTTTCGGCTACTTCGGGGGGAGAGATACAACATCGGTATATTAAAAATGTATACAAAATTCAACTTGTGAGTTCAAACGAAAACCTGCAAACAATGACATCAGATGTAAAGGTCGGTGCGGTCTTCGACAGTAAAGAAAAACTGCAGGCAGCTCTATTGCTGCTAACAGTAGCAACGTCAAAAGATTTTCGAATAGAGAAAAACACTAAGACTCAGTACCTCGCAGTTTGCTATTCCAACAAAACAGTCAAGGGATGGAAAAAAGATCCTTCAACCTGCCAGTGGCTTGTGAATGCGAAACCATTTTCTAAAGGCAACCCTGATGGGAAATGGGTTGTAAGTAAATATGTTTCTCACCATTCATGTCGCGGTTGCGATGCAAAGAGGAAAAGAAACTATAAAACTGAGACCAGTAGTACAGCTTGCGACGTCGTTAGTTCGTTCATTTCAACCAAGAAAGGCTCAGGTTCGACACAGCAATTAATGGATATGACAAAAGCGAGCCATGGTATCCAACTAAAAAGATCGCATGCTCATAAAATTGTTAAGAATAAAAGATAGAAAAATTGAAGCACATCACTTGTCCCACCGGAGCACAAAGTAAAATATTGTGTCCAAGGAATAAACGGTATGTACCTAGTCCCGACAAGAAGAGGGTTTGCAAGGCATGTGGTATGGAAGGGCAAATTAAGTAACTTGTTCGAATCTGATCGTTTTAGTTTGAGTATTGATGCTAAATTACTTATTAATATGTAAACACGTTTTATGAAGAAGAGGCCATGAAGTGGGCAGAATCGTTTATACATAATTTATTAAGTAATCAATAATACATCTAAAATGCTAATTTTCAAACAAGTGTTTTTGCATAATCATTACGATCGGATTCGAACAAGTTGCTTGATTCGCCCTTCCATTCCGCATGCCTTGCAAACCCTCTTCTTGTCGGAACTAGATACATACCATTTACTCCTTGGATACCTTACTTTTACTTTGTGCTCCGGTGGGACTAGTACTGATGCCACATTTTCTTTTATTCTTAACAATTTTATAAGCTTGCGTTCTCTTTATTTGGATGCCATGACTCGCTTTTGTCATATCCATTAATTGCTGTGTCGAACCAGTGCCTTTCTTGGTTGGAATGAACGAACTAACGACGTTGCAAGCTGTACTAATGGTCTTAGTGCTATAGTTTCTTTTCCTCTTTGAATCACAATCTCGACATGAATGGTGAGAAACGAATTTACTTACAACCCATTTCCCATCAGGGTTGCCTTTAGAAAACGGTTTCGCATGCACAAGCCACTGACAGGTTGAAGGATCTTTTTTCCATCCCTTCGCTGTTTTGTTGGAATAGCAAACTGCGAGGTACTGAGTCTTAGTGTTGTTTGGTATTCGAAAATCTTTTGACGTTGATGCTGTTAGTAGCAATAGTGCTGCCTGCACTTTTTCTTTACTGTCGAAGACCGCACCGACTTTTACATCTGATGTCATTGTTTGCAGATTCGTGTTCGAACTCACTTTTACTATGCATACATTTATTTTTTATGAATACACCACTCCGCTATGGGGGAGTAGAAAGTTCGGAAAAAGTTTTTTTGAGGGGTGATATGAATACAAAGTCACACACAAAGTCACACCAATTTTTCTGCGAGAGAGAAATCCTACCAGAAAACACTGAACACACACAAAAACCTAAACGATCACAATGAACCAGCACACAATATATTTCGAAGGATCAAAGCTAAGTCTGACTATTCCTAGATTTGAATCAAAATGAACATATCTCAATTGCCTAAGAGTAGTCGCTACATCATCTGATGTGGAGATAGTCTCACACATTCAACCGCTTATTTCTTCCATATGTGTTCTCACTTATTCGAAGTACACTTTTCCTCATACGGGGAGATGATTATGCTACCACAAGTACTCGTAGATTTCTTATCGCATTTTTTCATGTTATGACGTAACACACTATACTACGTACTATGGTGGTTGATAGTATTTCTGAGAAATATTTTAATCTGGTCTAAGTATATGGCATATTGTACTAACGCGGTTGATAGTATTTCTAAGAAAACTTATGGGTTCTTAAATTAGACTGCGACAACATCATTTTTCTAAATGTAAATGCAAATGTAGGTTGGAACGTTGGAGCGATTTCATAAAGTTGAAGTCGCAGAAATACTATCCAATGGTCTTACACAAACGAGTAGAGCTCGCCCTTACCAAGAGTTACTATACTCGTAGATGTAGAAGAACTCCAGCTCTACGCAACGGCTTCTTGGTGTACGAACAGTTGGGATAGGACAATGAAGATATGATAAACCAAATATCTTGATAGAACGTCCATGTATGCAACTACAAAATTACGTCCTATGATACGCGTATATATTATGAACATTTTATTGGTTACGCGCCAAGCTGCGAAAGGGATCAACCATTAAAATCAATCTAGCAAATTCACGCTTACGCCTCATGTTCATCGTTCATATATTTAGCAGACGAATAACAAAAATTGACTTTCCGGGTAGATTGCCACTACGAAGAGAGAACCCGAATTATCCCCTCTCTATTTTTCAGACCTTCAACTTTTCGAGCAATATCTATAGGAGTATCCCCATCACCGTTTTCAAGACACAATGAGTTTGGACAACAATCTTTGAGAACTTGTATCCCCTCAGCTGACATATCTTGATATACTGCTCGGTGTATTGGCAAGTTGTTCCACATGTTTTTCTTATAGAGTCCATCGGGGAACGTTTGACACAATGCTTTCAAAACATCAGCCTCGGCTCCAGCTTCGCATGCCAGATGAATTGGTAGACATTTGAACTCATTTAATGATCCAGCACCTTTGGGATAAGTTTCGAGTAGAAAATCAATCACTTCTAGTGAACTCTTATGATAAGAGGCCAAGTGCAAGGGAATCCATCCATGTTTATCACTTTTTGTTATCCCCTTTTTGTAAGCTGCATGAAGAGACTTAATAACGCTAACGTCCACATTCTTGTAGCATGCCTGATGAATGGGTAGCCAACCATCCTAAATCAAAGAAAGCGTGTAAAATGAATAACCGGTTGAGAATGAGCAAGATATCGTTTAAAACCTACCTTATTTTCAATCTTTGCCTTTTCTGGTAAAAAGTCGCTCAAATCTACATTGTCGTAATTACTTGATTTTCTCACAATATTCATCTTCGAGCCATTATGATGACCATTCGTGCTACCCTCAAATGTCTCGTCAGTGTGCCTTGAATTCGCCAAGCTATACTCCTCGTGAAATTTTTCACGACCAGTTTCATTTTCATCATTAAGGCCATCGGGATAGTATTTCTTCAGTTGATTGATAACTTTCTCTGCCATACCATGATACATTGCAATATGTATAGGCAACCAACCATATCGATCCTGTGAGAAATGAAAAATCAAAATTGGAACACAATCACAAGTTAGATCAACCAAAGTATTGCAATCGTGGGCCACCAACAACCACTTACCTTAGTCTTCACGGCCTCCGGGTTGGCTTCTTGCAACGCTTCAATGACATCCAAAGGCGCATCACGATAACAGCAAATATGCATGGCTGTACACCCTTCTACATCGATCGTGCTGGCTTCCTTTGGAAATTTTTCACAGCGATTGATCGCGCTTTGCCAATGTTCGTACGTAATGAGGCGACACAACTTGTTCATGTCGGCCTCCGGATCGATGGAGTTACTGTTGCTACAATTAGCTCCCATCTTCGCTGCTCTACTTCACGCTTCTGCAATCCAACGATGTGGATTGAATGTTGCTTTACTTGGCAGTCTCTGTTTGTTGGAAGAATTTGTATTCGTGCTAGAGATTAATTGTGAGATGGAATAAACAGATGGAGCGAAGGCACGAAAGTACCGGATTTTTGTTTGATTTGCGCTGTGCGGTTGGTCGTTCGTTCACATGGTTGTAGGGTTCAACTTTCTGATTGCCTTCGGGTCTAAATATCGGTATCTCTACAGACATCAAGTTACTTTACGAACCCGATTAACACATATGTAAACACTTCGCCTTCCGGTAAAAATTATTTTTAACATACCGATACATGTATATTGGAGAGGAAAAGAAGGGGCGAAAGAGCATGTCACATAATCATTCCCGTTAACGAACACGATGCAACTCTCCATTTTTCCTATTGGTAAGTCTTCACGGAAATACGGATGTTTAACGAATTTGCGAAGCATAGAATGCAGGAAAACATATTTACAATGTAGGGACGGAAAAAGACCAATTCGTTGTTCCAATATAGGTGTCAATCTATGACTTTCGATTCCAAAATGACTATTACGCGAGCGAGTGGAAGTATTTTACATGTTAAATCTACTCCATGAACGATCTATTATTATTTCGTCTATCCTCTAATTACTCAACTCTTGAAGGAATGAATATGCTGAATATAGTGAGGATAGGATGAAGGATGAGTAGCAAGTACTTTGTTACAACGAAAGTAGAGGCATCAGAGTATTGTTCGGGTGTTCACTCCCCTGTCATCATTCGGTTCGGAAAGGCTTTCTGCTCGGGAGTTTTTCACATCTGTGTATCGAATGTCCAGAGCCGCTTACCTTCTGCTGATCACTTGATCACATCCTGTTCCACAGAGTTCCACGCGTCGAACATTATTCTCTAACCAACTATATATCTCTTCTACCTTCTCATTCACCTTGTCTTCAAGAGCACGTTCAGTTTTCAATGAAATTGAAACCGACTTCAATTGATGGAAGTAACGATTGAGAAGCCTAATCTTGACAAAATCTTGCATATCGTGTTTGCACATTTTTGCGTTAACTCTCCAGGCCGATAAAGCAAAAGAAAGAACTGTCTTTGAGCGGTATATGTCACTTTTATTACATGTTTCGTGGATACCACACTTCCACCTTCTGAAAAAGTAGCGTTTTGCGAGTTTCGCTTTCAACCCCTTTATGCCCTGTATGTATGCCGTCCAGATCAACAAACAGCTTCGTTGAAGAAAGTCCTTTCGAAATAACTTCGACTGCAATGGATTGGTTGAGAGTTTCTTGTTCACAAATGAACGCAACTGTGGAAGGAGTTTGATGTAAAATTACCTTTTCTTCATTTATTCTTGTCTTGTTTAGATATATCATCCATGGCTTCAGGCCGTAGCATACTTTACACTTCCTCTCACAAAATAAGTTTGCTTTCAGTAAAGATTGTTTCGCCTTCTCCCTAACCAGTCTCTTCGTTTCATCTTTCCGTCGTTGCTCTTCAACTTTACATCTTTTTTCTTCACATATCATCTCCAACTCGACATTTTCTTTCATTTCTTTTTCTCGAGATATGTGTTCTTGTTTTTGCAACCTGATGCACTCGCGTTTTCTATTTCTTTCAGTTTGTCTTTGTTTCTTTTGAAGATCCCATGCGACAAGTTCTTTTGCGTATGTTAAACTGCTCTGGCTTCGTGACGGAGGTTTGGTGCAAACCCTTTTCGATTTGTTTCGCCCTTCTTTTGTGATCACATTTATTTGTGTTTTCGTTGTATTATCGGCAATGGCATCAGATGACTTGAATTTCGAAGGATCGGATTTTGCTTGTAGCGTACAGCCTAAAATCGATTTTTTGTATTTGTTGTAAAGTCGAATTCGTTTGAAACAGCAGCTTTGTGTTTTCCTCCTTCTCTCTCTAGTGAATATGACGAGCCTCCGTTCAATATCCCTCTGATTTTTACGTTCAAGAAAAGAAAGATACCAACGTTTGAAAAATACTGTACTAACTTTCAATCTGTATTGTCGAGAAACAGCCTTCTCAATGATAGCAATCGCATTAAAATTAACATAATTTTACAGCGTAGTGCTGGGGTCCAAGAATAAAGTAACTTACGTTGTTGATGTTTTTCAGTTGTAAGCAGTAATATTTCCATTGCGTAAATAAAAATGACGTTTGACGGTTCTTTCTCTCAACTTCGTAACTGCAAAATTTGACTTTAACATTCCGAAAATGTTGCAGAATAATTTTGAAAACTTTTGTTGTCAATTTAATCCTACTGCGATATCTGAATACATGCACTAAAGAATTGTTTTTTGCAACGAACTTTTTAATATGTTTGAATAATGATTTCTTGACGAGTAGCTCTCGTTTGTACTTGACACGAGAAATATCAACTTTTTTGGACAAGTTTTCTGCTTCGGTAGCTTCTGTTCTGTGTTGCTCATCTGATACTACCTCATTTGCTGCGTCATTTCTTTGTTCCACTTTCTTCTTCTTGCGAATAGCGTGCTCTTCCATCGCGCATATTCGGCCATCTCGTTCCTTACCCTGCAAATCAGTGTTTATTTCCAAAACTTTAGCATGATTATCAAAGGCATCGATTCCTGAAGTTAATTGTTGGATAATATCTCGAGAAACAGTGTTCAACTCAAAAGCTGTAGACGGAACACAACATCTTTCCTCACCTTCACCTGCAGGTGAAAGAATGGTTGATGTTACGTTGAGTGGATAATATCCAAGACGATCAGGATTTGCAAATATATTATTGATTTGGTCATGACTCAAATTACAAGAGCTATCAGGGTGTGCAATCGACTCTCTTGACATGAACATTTCTTCAGCTTTGATATTAGCGCGCCTTTGCACATCTCCAATCCAAAAACTCAATTCCTGTTCTTGATCTATATCTAAATTATTGATCACGTCGGTTCCGCTCCGAAGAATATCGTCCTCGTCAAAAACAAAGCTGGTCGACAATTTTCCCGATACTTTCTTAGCGGAGTGTTTGCCATATTTCAATTGCCAATTACTTTTTTTCACTTCAGAATTGTCCTTTTTTTCTAAGGAACAATTGTATGATAACTCCATTCGCCCGACGATAAGTAAAGCGTATGTGTAAAATACATCCTACTAGCATTCGAAGAAGCTTAGTTTGATTCAAAGTTACAAAGACGATCGATTCATTAGCTTACTTCAAAAATTCTTTTCTTTTTGAAAAAAGGTTTGGTAATAAAATCTTTTAAGACGTCTTGGCTGCTCAGTGACTTGACTCTAAATTGAGTGTTGAATGCATATGAGAGTGTAGCCTTAATATTGCCTTACAGTTAAGCATATAGTATCATTAAAAGGGCGTTGGTCCGCCCTTTACCCCATTCTCAACAAAATTAGTAACGATCTCAAGGAAACGGCCTCTTCCTTCAAGAAGGTGAACAGCATGATCGGCATCAGCAATGATACTCCAAGATCGATCTGCCCCTCTTCCTAAATTTGTAAAAAGCTCAGCTTGAATCCGAAGAGGTGCATAGGGATCTTGATCGCCAGCGATCTTGTAGGGAAAAAAATAAATATTCATTATAAGGGAAAAGTAAGTTTGAATCATAAGGAACTCAACTCACAACAAGAGTAGGAACGTTGACTCTAGCCGGATCACAATTATTGAATTCATCAAGTCGTGCCCACATGGATTTTTCTGGATCAGTCAAGAGAGCCGCTTCAGCAAACGAATCCGCTTGCTCAGGAGCTATGGACCCCTCTATCGTAAAATCCTCGATTGCAGCGTCGTACTCGTTTTGTATTACGACATCTGCCTTGTTTGCGTTTCTTTTAGTGTAAAGAGGAGCTCGAGGGTATCTCACAAGTGGATCGTAAATGGAACCATAAAGAATAAGTTTAGAAAGTAATCGAGGGCTCTTTTGCGCAACAAGTTGAGCCACTAACGCGCCCTGACTCCATCCTAAAAGTGCAGGCATTTCTAACTTTTCTTTGTGATCACGCAGTCCGTGACGTTCCGCGACCCATTTCAAAACTGTCTCAGTATCATTTACACATCGATGCGGCACGACCTTCCCTACGCAGATAGATTGAACCATACAGGAAAGTATGACGGAAAGTAAAAAGTTCCATAATTGACAAACTTACCAGTAATATCGCGGGCAGTACCTCCAAACCCTCGAAAGTCTATTGCGTATGGCTCTAAATCAGCAGCACGGAACGCTTCCATAATACTACGATCATTTAAGTGGTAAACGGGGACAGAACTCCTTCAAAAGTGTCTCATTATGAACGTCAATAAACAACAACAACAATAAAATCAAAAACAACGTACCAAGTCCTTCCATGCAGCAAAACTATTGGTCTCTTCTTCATCTCTCCCCCCGCCTTTGAATAGACAGTTAACAAATGCCCATCACCATCTGCTGAAACAGAATGAACATCCAAACCATCCAAAAGTCTAGCCGCTTCCGGATTCGATGCAAAGGGAGTACCAATTAAGGAAGGTGCGATTGTTGAATTGTTCGTTGACATGGACGACATACTATGCGATGATGATGACGATGATGCAGATAGATACCGAGCACTACTACTACTACTACTACTCCTACTACTACCATCCTTTCTCCATGCTACTGCACCTCGAAAAGGATGTACCTCATTCACAGTAAGATGGCCTGTCGCGATCGACGAATGCCTTGCCAATTGGAATCGTTTTATGAAAAGCCGTTGGACACTGAACATGGTTGTAAATAATAGAAAGTTCACAAATGATGATGATAATGTAAATGTCATGGACACGAGTAGTAATATGAGGTAGTAAATGATTTATTTTAGGAAGTTCGGGGTACATGAAAAAATGTTACACAATATATGTGAACGTCCCATGGATTGACCCAAAGGGTGGAAGAGATTCTAGAGTGTGTGTAGGTGTAGATATAGGTATATAATATATCTCGATGGGATGTGGATGTGACATATTGACATCCTGTCGTCCTGCTTCCGCCTCCACTCCTCTCAATCTCTTGTTTTTTTGGAGCAAAGAGCGTCGCAGTGTCAATTTAACGAGTTAGCTATTTAGCGAAGTTTCCTGTACGGCTGCGATCGCAGGCAGTGATGTCAGTTTCAGTTCCAGTGTGTTTCAAAACAAATTTTTTCTGTTGCTGTTACGGCTATGGCTACGTCTGCAGCTCCCTATTTGTTTTGTATTTTGTTGTAGTTGTTGTGGTTTTGCAGGTCTTCTTCTTAACGTGATACGATTGTAAAAACATCACATTACATTCATAATACGTTCCTATTATTGACTCTCTAGCAGCTCTATCTTAACTTCGCAATATGAAGCAACCATTATTTCTACCTGCCATCATAGCTCTTGGATTCGCACCGGTGGTTCATGGAATGAGCCAAACTGCTGCTGAGTACAATCGAAAATACTACGGTGGTGCTGGTGTGGGACGATTTACCCTCGACGAAGGCGTGAAACAGGAACAGTGGGAGTGTAAATATGATATGGTACTTGTAGAACGAATTCAAGGGAAACCGAAAACTGAGATGGGTTTATTCGTTCCCGAAGAAGAACTTCCAAGGTTTCATTTGGCGAAGGTGCTGAGTGTTGGGCCTGGTAGAGAAGAAGAAAATGGTCGGATTGCTCCGATGCCGCACTGCAAGAAGGGTGATTTGGTGATATGCAAAAATCCGTGGGGCATCGGACCGAAGGATGAAGAGACAGGAGATGGGAAAAAATTGAGTTATATGAAAGGTGCTGATATCTCAGCTGTTATCAAAGGCGAGCTTTTACCAGAAGCCGAAGACTAAACACATATTTATGCCTTCACTCATGATATGTGGAGTTTAGAATAAGAGATCAAACAAAATAAAGGTATTAATGCGTCAATAAGAATCAATTCGTACGGTTCAAAACGTTTTTCTGATCGATTTTTCTAATGCTATAACAATGAAAGAGATAGTAGCCAAGATCGTAAATTATTTAAGAACTGTTAGGACCTTCGCATTCGGCCAGACATACTACAATTTGAAACTATTTTGCACTATAATCTCGGGTATCACTAAGTAGCAACAGAAGTATGACAGAATCCATAAAATATTATTTTTTAAATACTCCTAGCACTCTTCCTACAACACAATGATGCTCTAAATACAAAACACACTAGGCTTTCTTTTCTTTCGATGGCGACAAGATGTCAATGCTGAAACTCAATATTAGACCAAACCCAAAACCCATTGTCGGGTTAAGTGTTGCAGTGAGGATCGCAGTGCCCCAACCGACAATGAAGTCGTTTCCTTTCAGAGCATTAAGCTTTTTAGGGAAAACAACACTCTTCACCACCGCGGCGACGATAACACTAGAAAGGGCAGCCTTCGGTGTGCTACTCATTACGCTCATATACGGAAGGCACAACATCCAGAATGTTGCAGTGACAAGAGCAGCCATCTTGGAAGTAGTACCGGCCATTCTTGAAACAAGACTACGCGACATAGATCCAGAGACAGGGGCAGCACCAGTAAATCCAGATACGGCGCACCCAACACCTTGTGCAATTAGCTCGCGATTTGCTGACCATTTAATTCCGTTTTCGCTTTCGAAACCGCTCAAAATTCCCATGACACTGAGAAAGTTAACTGCCGAGAAGAGCGTTGCGCTGACCATCAGCATTGGATAACCTCCAAACTGCTCCGCAACAGGTGCAGCGAGTAGCGTCTTCAACGAAACAATTTCAACAGGTAGCTGAATACCAGCAATATGAATTCCCGCATCAGGATCAAGAGCAGGAATTTCTCCTACCACACCTCCTGGATAGTCAGTGAACAAGCTAAGGAGAGTGGCAGCTGCTGTTGCCAAAATGACCTCAGTGCCAGGTGGGCATACTTTCGGTAAATACTTGGGTCCTTCCATAACAATAGCGGTACAAACAATGAAAAGTACAAATGGAATAGGGCTCCAATTAAAAGGAGTTAGCAAAATGAAGATCAGGCGAGTGAGGTTTTGGGCACCAGCGGCAGCAGGAATATTTGTCTTCAGAAAAGAAAGAATATCGCTGGGAATCGCAGCCGCAGCAGCAGCTTTCTTCAATTCGCTGCTGCCTCCCCCAAGAATTCCATTAGGAAGAGCAGAAACGAGAACTCCAAGAGCGCATCCCCACTTGAAACCGGCGGCAACACGAGAGGGGCATTTTTGAGCCAACTTTCCGAATCCGACAACGGCTAGAAATGCGCTCGCAATTGCTATGTATAAAGAATACGCCGCAACAAGCTCAACGTATGCTTCTTCCCCATGCTCAGCCATGTATGCCTCTCCATTAAGATCGGACTTGGCCATTAGCGCCTAAAGAAATTTCACAAGCTTTAGCTCAAACCAAGCAGAGACAACCGAGCAATTTCAATGCCAACACACAATCAAAATACTCACCGTAACCGAGGTTACACCAGCATTCAACCAAGGGGAACCCGTAGCCAAAGCATACGAAAATAGAGAAGGACCGGCAGTAGCTAAACCACTAATCGCAGAAAAAATAAAAGAAAAAGTAAGATAAAAGTCACCAAAAAGAGCAGATTTCCCCCCGCCTCTCTTACCGATACGAGGCATAACCTACAGTCTCAGCATAGGCAATAAGTTGTGGCACACTCGTGCAGGCCATAATAAGGCCTGCAATGATATCGCTCACGGGACTAAACAAAACAAAACAATAAAAAGGTGAAAATCATCTTAGTTAGTTCATTGATAGAAAAAGAGAAAACACGAAATCCTCGAACACATACACATAGCCTTACTTGAAATCAGGTTTGCCCGACATTTTCAAACGTTCAATAGTTCAGTTTTTTGAATTAGATATTTCGAAAGAAAATTACAATGCACGATTCTGTGTCTTCGAGGATTGTAGTTTATCGTTGAAGGGTTTCACTACAACGTCAACGTCGTATCGGACGAGGAGGAGGAGTGATGATGATGATGTCGATGTCGTGCTCGCGCGCCGGATATTCCTTCCTTCTTACGAGTGTACGAGTACGAGAGATTCGAAGGATGGATTCGAGGTTGTCACAAAAAGTCACTGACGCGGTGATCTTTGACTTATATAGCTGGAAAACGTTACTGTCTCAAATTCAAAAGGGTTTCGTTCCATACGAAGTTTAGTAGGAACATCGAAGTTGGACACGCATCTTTGTCAGGAGCCTGTCATGTCATGTCACCGATATCCTTTGTTTTTTTTGCATGTCG
>Ga0209092_10002277_pt1 | contig 17711 bp, 7 predicted proteins | sample FraStrMetagenome_FD_187446 | JGI IMG/M metagenome (GOLD analysis project Ga0209092, IMG submission 187446) | Marine eukaryotic phytoplankton communities from Arctic Ocean - Fram Strait ARC3M Metagenome (SPAdes) (version 2) | ecosystem: Environmental > Aquatic > Marine > Oceanic | place: Fram...
TTTATTAGCTTAGCTAACGATGAAAATGTACAACTAAGGAATTTTGCTATTAGAGCAGCTGAAGTTGGAATTATAAAACTATCACCAGATCAACGAACATTCACATGGGGATCAAACGATAGAAAATTAATGAACGTTCCTTTTGATGAAAACCCTTACTCAGCGTTTGCGGCTTTCTTAAAAACAGACGAAGGAGTAGAAATCTATAAGTCTATAGATAAAAAACTATAAAAACAGGTAATACTAATATAGGGCTCGTTAACTCGGGCCTTTTATTATAACAAAAATAAAAAATGGCGGTAAGTGTAAACACAGTATATCAAACAGTCTTGTACATATTAAACAAAGAACAAAGAGGTTATATAACACCGGCTGAATTTAACAGTATTTCTACGCAAGTACAAGATGAAATATTTCAATCTTACTTTCCAGACGGTAATCAAGTTAATCGTCAAAACCAAAACAACACTCAAAACGACACTGAGTTCTTTAACATGTTTAAAGATATTAGTTATAAACTCCATCCTTTTGAAAGAGAATTAGTTTTTACATATAATTCAAAAAATCAATGTTTTTACAACAACACCAATTCTACATTATTTAAAATAGGTGAGGTCATTACCACTTATAGCGGACAACCTCAATACGATTCTATAACACAATTAGTTAGTAAAAAAGATTTTGACAAGATAATAAGATCAAAATTAACAGCTCCTACAAAACAAAACCCCATATTTAGAACAACAAGCAGCGAAACACTCGACGCTGAAATTTCTATAAATAGTGGAGGGGCTGGATACGTAGATGGTAGTACACATGGAACAGTAGGTGGCACTGGAACTGGTTTTACAGTTGTCGTAAAAGCTTTAACTGGAAGCGTTAGTTCTGTCACTGTGATTGATTATGGTCAAGGATATTCCGCAGGAGACGTGCTTATAGTAAATGGTGGAACTACCTCTGCACAAATAACAATAACGCCCTTGAATAGATTAGCTTTAAAAATATCACCAAATCCTAGCAGCGTAAGTGACGTTGTTAGCGTTAATTGTTTATTAAAGCCAACTAGTCCTGTTTGGGATTATTCAGTTGGAAGCGTAGGGCAATACTCTTTTTTAAACGTAGGGTCTGTTGGATCTAATTCTGTTAACTTTGAATTAGACACGTCAGAACAAACTGGCTTAATTATGGGTATATTAAAGTACTGTGGTATAATTGTAAATGACCCAACAATAATTCAAGTTGCATCACAAGAAGCTGCGCAAGCAGAAGCTAACGAAAAATCTTAAATAAATGAGTTTAATAACTGAAACAAATCAACAATATTACCAAGGTGCTCAGCAATTTATAGCTGACGGTGCTTCAGGCTCTTTTCCTACAACTTTTGATACTAACTTAATATTTGGTTCTTTTGATCCAACAGACGTAGACTACGCTTTAAATAACTTTAAGCTATTTACGTCAGACACCGGTTTGCCCGGAGATTTTGAAGAATATATTACTGACTACAGTGTTTTAAATAATATTATAACATTAGGCACTACGGCTGCGCCGGTTATTCCGGCTATTGGAACTTATTTTGTAGTTCAACTTAAATCCTTAGACGGTGGTAACTATGGAGATGGTAATGCTTTTGGTACAACTGTTGAAGATAACTACGGAAGTTATGAGTATATTAAACTTTCAGATGCTATAGATAACTTTATGGTTGGTTACGTAGGAGATGGAAAGCTAATACAAAATGCTAAAAAGTCTGATGTATTATTTTTTGCTAAAAGAAGTTTACAAGAATTTAGCTATGACACTTTAAAAAGTGTTCACTCTCAAGAGCTTACAATACCACCTAGCTTAAGCGTGGTATTACCTCAAGATTATGTTAATTATGTAAGGGTTTCTTTTATAGACCAACTTGGTGTAAAAAGAATTATATACCCTGCAAACAACTTAACTATAAACCCATACGAAAATCCTATTCAAGATGCTCAAGGAATTCCTACTCAAGATAACTTTGGAGAAAACCTAGAAGGTACATCGATAACTGAAGAGCGTTGGGCTAATGCAAATGACAACTTACTAAACGGTCAGTTTGCTAACAACATAGACGAAGCTATTGATTTTCAAAACGCTTACGGATTTGAAGGTAGCTGGAACTGGGGGAGACAATATGGCCTAGACCCGCAGCTTGCTCAAAGCAATGGCTGGTTTACGCTAAACGAGAGAGAGGGCAAAATGTCTTTCTCTAGTAATTTAGCAAATAGATTAATAGTTTTAGAGTACATCTCTGATGGTCTAGCACATGACGTAGACACTAAAGTCCCTAAGCTAGCTGAAGATGCTCTATATGCGTCTATATTACATTCTATAGTATCTACAAGATCAGGTCAACAAGAGTACTTAGTTCAAAGACTTCAAAAAGACAGAAGAGCTAAATTAAGAAACGCAAAAATAAGATTATCTAACATTAAGCTTGACGAGATAGTTCAAGTAATGAGAGGTAAGTCTAAATGGATTAAACACTAAAATTAAATGGCTAAAGCTAAAAATACTTTTCTAGGGGCTAAGATGAACAAAGACATTGACGCTAGATTATTACAAGACGGAAACTATAGAGATGCCTTGAATGTTCAGGTGAGTAGATCAGAAGGAGACAGCGTTGGCTCTTTAGAGAATGTTTTAGGTAATTCTTTAGCAGTTGATATTTCTTCTCTTACAGGTGTAATTGACTTAACTTGTATAGGATATTTTGCTGATGATGTTAATAATATTATATATTTATTTTTAACTGACTACACGGATCAATCCCCTTCTAATTACATATATAACAAAGACGCTAATAACTTTATATACGCGTATAACACTGTGTCAAAAGTTTCTACTAAATTAGTAGAAGGAGCTTTTTTAAATTTTTCAAAAACAAACTATATATATGGTGTAAATGTTTTAGAAGACTTATTATTTTGGACAGACAATAGAAACCAACCAAGAAAAATAAACACAACATCTGCTTTTGGATCTAGCACTTATTACCAAACTGAAGATCAAATATCTGTATCTACTTACAATCCTTACCAAAGTATACTTCTTTTTAGACAAAGTTTATTAGCTAGCAATGAACAGTATGAAACAACTATGCTTGATGTTACCAGTAAGTTTTATCCAAACGGTGGTTTAGCTATTGTTACCTCAACTGGTACGGGTACTACTGTCTATGTAGCAGGCGATCAAATACCAATTTCAAATATAAGAGGAAATATATATATTCAATCTGAACTAAAAACGTCTACAACCCCTACAATTATTCCTTCTGCAACTAGAGTTGTTGAAATTGAAAATCAAAACCCCCCTACATTTATAAAGCTAAATAACGACGTTACAATAGATGGTACAGATACAGAAATTGTTTTTGAACCTAATCCATATTTTGAATCTTCTTACAATGGAGACCCTAATTATTTAGAAAATAAATTTGTAAGATTTGGCTATAGATTTAATTACATTGATGGAGAGAATTCTATATTTTCTCCTTTTACACAACCTGCATTTATACCAAAACAAGACGGCTACTTCATGACAGATAAGTCTGTAGTCCCACCTGTTGATGATCCTTTAGATCCATTAACTACACTTGGAGAATCTTATGCAAGTAGAGAAAAAAACGATCAAGAGCTGTCTTATCAAAGTACTATAGTAGAATTTATGGAAAATAAAGTAAATAAAATATTACTTTATATACCTCTTCCGTTTAACAATTATGATTTACAAACAGCTTTAAAGGTAGATTCTATAGATATTTTATATAAAGAATCTAATCAAACTGCTGTAAAAATTATAGAGCAAGTTTCAGCAGAAGCTATTTTTAACTCTTCAGCTACAGCTACCCTTGTTAACAACGTTACAAACTCAGTTGGCCCTTTTGCTATAGAAAACGTTAAAGGAGGAGTGCAAGTTGGCTCTCAGATAACTTTTCCAGACAGTAGTGGTGTTGCTGTTACGGTCGCTGTTTGGGAACCTAGCAATATTGCTAATCCTATAGCTGGAAATATAACACTAAGTAGCCCTATAACTCAACCGGCACTTAGCACAATAACAATAGGAAACCCTAGTTTTTACATATATGATTATCAATCAAGAAAACCATTTAGAGTTTTACCAGAATCAGATCTTATTAGAGTGTACGACAAAACACCTGTTAGATCTTTAGCTCAAGAAGTAATAAGCAATAGAGTTGTTTATGGTAATTTTCAAAACAAACACACTCCTCCAGCTTTTTTAGATTATAATGTAAGTGCTAGTCCCAAAGCCGCTTTTACAATAAATTCAGGAAGCGCTGATGTCATAGGAGGTGGAGTTGCAGGTAAGCTTGTAGAGATTAGTCCTACTGGGTTTGATAGTGCTAGTTTTTGGAAAAAAAGCTTTACTGCAGGGTCTATAATAACGAGCTCTTCTACTGGCGCTGTTATTCCAACAGGAACTAGAGTTGTGTCAACTAACAATGATGGAACCGGAGTTGTTGTTTCTGGCACCTCTACGGCTGGAGCTAGTTCTCCTAATTTAACAGTAAACAACATAAACGGATTTATACCCATTGGAGCAACTGTAGACAATATTGACTCGGGTATTGCGGCGGGCGTTACTGTTATTTCTATTCAGTCTCAGACACAAACTCAAGCATCTTTAACGCTTAGTCAAGCAACTTCATTTAGCGCTGGTGATACTTTTACTTTTACTTTATTAGGTAGCACAGACGCAACTATAACGCTTAGTAATAATGTAACATTAGCTGCTGGAGATATAATTGAATTAAATCCAGCGGGTGATATTCAAGATACTACTAGTATTATAGAATACCCAAACCACTCTGTAAAACAAAATAGAAACTATCAAGTAGGCTTTGTGCTTTCAGATAGATACGGAAGACAATCAAGTGTTATACTTTCAAATAGTTTAAGTTCTGTTTTTTCTAGAGGTGTTGAATTTAAAGGTTCTACTATATACTCTGCATACAATTCTGATTCTGTAATTCAATCTGAGTGGCCTGGAAATTCTTTAAAAGTTTCTTTCAATAGCTCAATAGGCCCTGTTAATAAAAACACAACAACCGGCTGGCCTGGACTGTATGACGGTGATCCCGACAGTGAAGACTATAATCCTCTTGGATGGTATTCTTGGAAAATAGTAGTTAAACAAACTGAGCAAGAATATTACAACGTTTATTTGCCTGGTATAATGGCCTCTTATCCTAACAACACGACTTTAGAGCTGGGAAAAACATCTCACACGGTTCTTATAAATGATAATATAAATAAAATACCAAGAGATTTAAGTCAAGTTGGCCCGCAGCAGAAACAATTTAGAAGTTCTGTAGAGGTTTATGGAAGAGTAGAAAACAACGTTGATAGTACCCTTAATCTTTCTAATAACAGACCTTATTATCCAGGAATAAAACCAGACACAGTTTCTATTATATCTACATTAAGTGATTTGTTTGATTTTAGCCCTTTGATATCTGAAAGGCCGGATTTCTTTCCACAATTTTACTCTTATAATTCAGATCCTTTAATAGCTAGGGTATCAACTGAAAACAAAGTAGGGCAAATAGCAAGTACTGACCTTGTCACAGGAAGTGGTATTGTTGACTTAAATTTAACTCCTCCATCAGGCGGAGCCGATGATGAAGTTACGCTAGCTGATATTCAAGGTACCATTATTAATGGCATGTTGGTTAGAGGTGGTGGTTTAGCAGAAGGAACAAAAGTAGTAAGTCCTGGCCTTGTTGGCAGTATAGTAACTTTGTCTACCGATATTGGATCTGGCAGTGGTGGTTCAGGTGCTGGATACAATCCTAGCAATATGTTTAGAGAAAGCGATGTGCTAACTTTCTTTGAAGACCCAGAAGAAGACCCGCTCGGCCTTCAGTACTTAGCTGTTTATGAAACACAAGCAGTCGATAGCTTGTTAGATATATTTTGGGAAACATCATCTAATGGTTTAATATCTGAATTAAACGAAGCTGTGTTAAGTGAAAATGTTGGCGCGTTTGATCTCACGGGTTTTAATGATTTGCTTTTCTTTGAAGACTTAACTATAGGTAGTGACATAATAAACGGTCTAGGCATGACTGCTCAAGACGTGTTCGGAAACGACATACCAGCTGCTGATTTTTCTATAGAACTAGCGTCTCCTTCTGGCGGCTTTGCTATTACAGATGCTTCTGGCGCAGATAGAACTGAAGACTTTGATTTGGTTGAAACATCTACACCTGGTTTTTATCAAATAAAAACACTTTCATTATTTGTATTTTTAGCAGACTCAGCTCCACGAGAATTTAGCTTTAACTTTAGAATTATAAACTTAAGCACTGGGAGTGAATCGTTTTTTACCAGAGATGCACAACTTAGAAATGTAAAGCCTGAATTCATAAATTGTTTGTCTACGCCAGGTTATCTTTGTGAAAATGGACCTGTAGTTCCTCAAGTAGTAATTAACCAGGAGGATTCCATAGTGTTGAGTATAATAGAAGGTGAAAACGGATCTGCTTTTTTCAGTGACGGTACAACTGGCCCTAACGGCAATAAGTTTAAGGGAGGAAAGGGTCTTCAGTTTGAGATAGTAGGTCAAGTTCGAACGAATTCCTTGACCACTTGTGCTGGTTTTGCTAGCGTGCAAAATGTTTTGGATGGTGTTTATTATAACCCAATATTAGGTGGAGAATTACCTTTACCGGAAGGTCCTTTTACTATAAATACTACATCAGCTACTAGCAACTTGATAAACAATGGTGTTACTTTTGCTACTTTAAATAAACCAGATGTAACAAAACCTATTTTTGGGTTTCAAGAAGTTAATAAGGGCTATCAAGATTGGGCTGTTTATTTGCAGATAAAAGACGCTAGCGGATCAGTATCTTCATTACCTAACCCTGTGCTAGAAGCTGATTTATGTAGGATTATTGTTAGAATAAATTATTCTTTAATACCTAGAGACATGTACCAACCTTTTATAACTCCTAGAGCGTTAGCAGGAGGAACTTTATCAGACCCTGACACTTACGTAGACTCAACAGCTGAAGTTGTAGCGGTGGTTAACACTACTAGGTTTGAGATAAAAAATTTATCAGGTGATAATGTGTATTTTGGTTTAAGTGCAATAGGTTTTCAAGGAACTGGGCCAATATATACAACTGGAACCCTTTTTGCTAATGCGGCAGTAAACACACCCGACGAATTTACCCCTGCAGGTGGACCTCTTGGTGATGATATTTACTCTACTAATCTACAACTAGGGGGTGGGGAATTTAACACACAATTTTGGTATCCTCCCAACGCTAAGGTGCTAGGAGGTTCAGTGGTTGGTGACAACCCTAGAGTTGAAACTGTTGATTATATAGACGCAGATTTTAGTGATCCTTTTTCAATAAGTGATTTTGGAACCAAAGCATTTGTAAACACTTTTACACCTCACAATGTAACCGCGGGTGATATAATTAGCTTTACAAGCGGTAGATGGCTAGTTACTGCCCCAGGCAACACTGGTCAATCATATACAAAACCAGTATTTCCTAGACAAGTATTTGGTCCTTCTGCTCCTTTTATTTCACCAATTACAGGAGATCAACTAACCCAACAAGAAATGTGCGACCTGGTAATAAACGGCTCTCCAGCAAAAATTCCAAATTCTTGTCAATTTTATCAAGGTCTAACTGAAAGAATTGACCAACTTCCTACAGATCCTTTTAATTTTATAGTATTATTGGGGATTACTACAGGAACTTCTGGTATGATTCCACCTGGGTCAGAACTTGGAGGAACAGTTAATGGGTGTGACGAAGATTGTTCAGAAGGATAATAAAGTTAAAATTTTAAAAAATAAGTGATAATATAATATGGCGGCAATAATAGAGGTAAAATTTTTTAACACTTTTATTCTTAAAAAGAGTAATGGAGGAGCAGGACAATCAGCGGGCACAGCGATATGGAATGGATCTTTTGGTATACCTCAAGAGTTAGGTGGATATAAAAGAACTTCACCTCAAGCCGGTGTAAGTGATGACCCTAACAATTGGGCTATAGAAGAATCTAGAGTTAGAGGTGGTTTTAATAATACGTCTACAGACTACGGGGCTAAAGCTTATTTAGTAGAAGATGAACCTAATCAGTCAGATAAAATAAATACATTAATATATTCTGGCATATTCAACTCTAGAACTGGTATTAATAAAACAAATGTTTTTAGCGTAGGAGAAGATATAACTAAAAGCTTAGATCCGGTTAACGGCTCTGTACAAAAACTCTACGCTGAAGATACTAATTTAAATATATTTCAAGAATTAAAAGTAAGTAGAGCATTGATAGATAAAGATGCTATATACTCAGCAGAAGGCGGGGGAACTGTAACTTCATCAACTTTAGTTATTGGGGCTATTCAGCCCTACTTAGGTGATTACGGAATATCAACAAACCCCGAAAGCTTTGCTATTTATGGATTTAATAAGTACTTTTCAGACTCAAATAAAAACGTCATATTAAGACTTTCCAGAAGTGGTATTGACGAAATATCTTCACTGGGTATGAAAGACTACTTTAGAGACGAGTTAAATAGAATAAAAGTAGCTTCTAGTCCAGGTAAAGTAATAGGTGGTTGGGACATATATACTAGTCAGTATTTTATTTCAACGCAAAAAAACGCACAGTTAACTAGTATTCAACAAGATTTTAAAAACACAACCTTAGCTTGGGACGAAAGGATAAACGGTTGGACTAGCTTTTTTAGTTTTAAACCTGATCAAATATTTAGCATTAGAAATCAGATGTATACCACAAAAGATGGAGGACTTTGGCTTCATAACTCTAATGAAAACATAATAGGTCAAGCTTCGGTTGTAGGCGATACGTTTAGCACTAATGTTTTTTTAATAGACAATATACTAGGTGATATAAGACTAGGAGATATCGTGTATGGACCTAATGTATCAGGCGGTACATTTGTTACAGGTAAAAGAACCACTGCTACTGGCGTTGAAGTAGCTCTTAATGTAGTTAGTTCACTAACCGATAATACTCAACTTAATTTTAGTAATTTAGCAAGAAATAAATTCTATGGCGTTAACAATAATTCAAGCATAACATTTGTATTTAACGACAACCCTAGCGTTTCTAAAACCTTTAAAACCATAAACTACGAGGGCTATAATGGTTGGCAAGTTGATTCTTTTGTTTCAGATCCAGTAGGTGAAGACAACTTAAATAACAGCTATTCTTTTTCTAACGACTCAACAAGTAGTGTTTTAAGTTACGACGAAGGTCAGTACACTGTAGGTAGAGAAATTCTTAGATCTGGTTTTGATCGCAAGGAAAATAAATACTATGCATACTTAAAAAACTCAAGCACTCCTGTAGCTAGAGAAATACATTTTGGAGAAGAAATTACTGGTATAAAAGCTTTTTACGCTGTAGTTAAAATGTCAAATGATGTTTCAACAGATTTTGGTGGTGAAAAACAATTGTTTCAAGTTGGTTCTGAGTATAGTTTTAATAATGGATATTAATGGACAAAATAGTAAAAAAAATAAGAAACAGCATATTAGATTTTCAAGAGTCTTTAAGTAATTTGCCTGAAGGCCAAGTTGCTTTTGGAGATAGTGACATTTGCCCTGTAACAAATACATTTGCAGATGGAATGCATGTAAGACAAATCGAGATTCCTAAAGGTATATTTGCTATAGGTAAAATACATTTAAAAGAACATGTTAGTTTTTTATTAAAAGGTAAAATGGTAATTGTTGACGAAGAAAATGGTAGACAAACAATAGAAGCACCAGCTACAATAATATCTCAGCCAGGTGTTAAAAGAGCTGTCTACGCTATTGAGGATTGCGTATTCACTAACGTCTTTCACAATCCATCAAATGATAAAAACATTAAAGTTTTAGAAAAAAATAATGTGGTAGATACTTACGATGAGTATTATGTTCAACTAGAAAACGCAAAACTAATAAAAGAAAAAATATGAGTTATATAGCAGTAGTAGGCGGGGTTGCTTCCATAGCTGGAGGACTTTTTGCATCAAGCGCGGCTAAAAAAGCAGCAAGAGCGGAAGCTAGAAGAAAAGCGGCATTGAAAAAGAAGCTAAACGCATTAGAAGCTAACAGGCAAGATGTAATAAACCCGTATGTAGGTATTACAAACTTAAGCAGTATGATAACAAACCCGTTCTCTAACTTAAGTGTAGCTACGGGAGCAGCTGAAATGGCGATAGAGCAAGCAGATATTTCGCTATCAAATACACTAGACACTGTTAGATCAACTGGAGCTAGTGCCGGTGGAGCCACTGCTTTAGCTCAAGCAGCTCTACAATCTAAGAAAGGTGTTGCGGCGAGCATTGAAATGCAAGAAAAACAAAACGAAGATAAAAGAGCACTTGGTAAACAACAGCAAGAAAAAGCTGAAGTAGCTGAGGCACAACGTATTCAATCAGCTGATGCAGCTGGAAAGCAGTTTGTTTTTTCAGCTACTGAAAGTAGACAGCAAGGTCAAATAGATAGAACTTACGCAGAAATGATGGGCGCGGCTCAAGCTGAGGCTCAAGCCAAGGCTGATCAAACAGGTGCTATAACCGGAATGATTGGATCTTTAGGAGGAATCGGCGCTTCACGTATATAAAAAATAAAAAATGGAAAACAACTTATATCAAAACCTTTTCTTACAGCAGTTTAATGAAAGCAATTCTATCGCTTATAACGAGAGCTTTGTTTCTAGCTCAAGTGATTACAACTTTCAACTACTAGACAACGCTTATAGAAACGCAGGTAAAATATACGCTAAGTTAAAAATAGCTATAGAAACTAATAACTGTATGTCTGAAGACTGTGCTTTAGAATTGACAGGAATAAAAAACTTAGAAGAATCTCCACAAGCTTCTTTAGATTTTTTATCCTCACTTATAGCAGAACTTAGCGTAACAGAGGAGTCTAATTTTGACCCTAATAACAACTACAAGTACACGGTGGCTAATAGCTTAATGAGCGGTAGACCTGGGTTTTCAAAAACTGATGGCTATAATGCTTACTTAGACTTATTACCAGATGGATCTCAGCAAGTGGTTTTTATTGGACCTGCTCTTAAAGAACCTTTGGTTATAAACAGTTCTGCGCTAACGGCTTTGACAAGATCAGATACATCTTTAATTGCGTCAACTCCAGATATAAACAAAGATATGCTTAGATTATTAACTGAAGTTGGTTTATTTTCACCAGATATGATTGGAGAAAATAAAGAATTAACAGCGTCGGCTAAAATAACTGAAGAATATGTAATGATGAATCCAGACGGTTCTTTTGATTATGAAATTATAGACTTGGGCGACGGCAAAGGTAGAAACGTACTTAAGTATGACCTGGAGAAAATAGAAAAAAAAGTGTCTCCGTTTATAAATGCTGAGGTTTCTGGTTTAATGAGCTCTGAGCAAGACGTAATTGCAGCTTGGAACGTTTATATATCTAAAGACACAAGTGTTGAAGAGGACGCTCAGATGGCTCAGAATGCTAACGCTGGAGCATCAAGCTGGAGCTATGAAGAAGATCTACCATTACAACAAGACAAGAAAGTTTTATTTGAAATAAAATACAAAGAATACTTTATGAATAATTATCTAAAACAATTTACAACTAACCAATTACCAACGGTTAAGGAAGATGCAGCAGTGTTTGATTTAGCAGAAGCTAAAAAAGCAAAGGCTCAGAAATTTTTAGATGATAACAACTTAAATTAAATTAAATGAACGAATTACAATTCTACACGTCGTCTATTCCAGATTCAAACCCTAATAAAGCCGAGCTTATTAGACAGTGGAAAATAAAAAACAAGTGGGGTCAGCAAGAAGTTAAAGAAGTAGTTGAAGCTCCTGTTAAAGAAGTAAAGGAAAAAGTTGTTGTGGAGGAGGATGCGCCTGCAGCAACTACCCCGGAAGCATCCGAGAGTTCAGATTCTGGAAGTGGAAATTTAAAATCTTCTCTGTTTGGTAAAAGTGATTTTCAAAAGTCTTACGAAAAACAAGATAAGCTAAATAAAGAGTACGAAAAAAACAAAGCAGATTACGAGGCTCAAATGGCTAGTCTAAGCAAGGTCTCTACCAAAGGTAGCACTTACTCTGCTAACAACTCCGACTACAAGTGGGATGTAGATGATGAAAATAAAATACAATATTACACTAAGGATCAAAATACAGATGATTGGGTAAATTTAAATAAAAACAACGGGTCTCAAGACGCTCAAATAAACCTAGCGGCAGCACAGCTTGAACTAGGACATAGAGATGACATAACTAAAAAAGAACTTGAGGAAGCTAGAAATCAACCTATAGATTTAGGCATTAATCAAGAAAAAGGTGTTTTATGGGAAACTCAAACCTACGCCCCACCTATGTCGGAGTATATTGGTGATGTTATTCAAGAGGATATTGAGCAAAGCCCTGAGCTTACGTATTACACTGCTCAAAAAAACAAACTTAAAGAAATTGAGCTAGATAGAAAAGAACTTAAAGATAAGTCAACTAGATTTGCTGAAGAAAATTTTGAAGATCAAGCTTCTAAAGATCAATTTATAGTTAAAGAACTAGCTAATTTTGACGAACAGTACAGAGCAGAAATAGAACTGCTTGGTGAATTAGATGGTTTAACGGATTTGCAAGCTAGCGCTTTAGCTGAGATTAAAAAAGATACTGGAAACAACGCTAGTACTTTCAGCATACCTCAGCAGCTTGGGCAGTACTTCAACTCACTAACTAAAGCTGTAGGCTTAGACTTTGAAAGAAACATCTTTGGAATAAACATGGAAGGTGTCTTTAGAGACCCAGAAAACATAGAATTAAATAACGAAATAGAATTAAACATAGTAAATTCTTTAGATAAAAGAACTTTACAGAAGTTGTCTAGCGGTAATTTTAATTTACAAGAAAAAGAAGATTTAATAAATGAATTTAAAGTACCAGTAATAAAGAGAAAGTCTAAATTCTTAAGTTCTTATTTTGAAAATGTTAAATTAAATTATGACGAAGCGCTTAGTGGTTTTGATTCTAATCTAGAAGGTATAAAGTCAGAAATGACTAAACTAAAAAGCTTAGGCTTAAATACTCCTGAACAAATACAAGCTTATAATTCTTTGGTTTCTAAATACACAAGCACCGCTGATGCTAGAAACGAAAAACTAAGTTTTTATAAAAAAGAACTTTCTAACATAGCTGCAACAAAAAGTAGTATAGAAGGTAATTTAAACATGAGTTTTTCTAGAGAAACTTTACGTAATAATTTTAAACTATCTGACGAGGTTGAGCGTTACAGAGAAAGTTTTTCAGGTGACGGTTTCTGGAATGGAACAATGGACATTTTAGGAGGTGAAGTTATTGGTGGTTTATATGAAATAGGAATGAAATCTGTAATTGGTTTTCCTGCCGCCGTGATGGCTGGATTTGGAGATCTTTTTACAGACGAAGAAGAATATTCGTTTTATGACGCCTGGAGAGATACGGTATACAATTTTACAGACTATAGTTTAGTACCTAAATCTGAAGACGAAAAATTTAAAATTACAACTGAAGAAGGTGGTTTTAATAAAGATGCCAGCATTAGAAATTACCTAAAGCTAGGCGGTCAAATGCTTCCTTTTACTCTGCATTTAATGAATGAAGTTAAAAAAGGTAAAATTACATCTTTTCAAAAAGGAATAGGTAAAACAATTACTGGACTTGGATCTAAGTCTAAAGTTTTATCGCCTGTTTCTAGTAAACTAAAGGACAGTATATTAATGGCAGACGCTACTTTTAGAGCAACTTTAATGGATAACGTTAAAGAAGCTGAAGCTAAAGGTTTGTTTGGTGGAAGCGGACTTGCTTACGCTAGTGCTGTTTCTTTAACAGAAGGTTTAGTACAGACTATAATGCCAGATGCTCAGTTTTTAAAAGGAGTTGGTGGTAAAAAAATAAAAGACATATTCTCAGGTAAATTAAAAAACATAGCAACTAAAGAAGGTTTTAAAGCAGCTGGAAAAGAGTTTACAGTTAATATATTAAAAGAACTTGGCGAAGAAGAAATAAACGCGGCTATGAACATAGTTACTGATGCTTCTTTTGGTTTAGCTTTACCTAAGTCTTCTGAGTTTTTAAATTCACAGATAGAATTAATTGCTGGAACTTTAATGTTAAGCGGAGGCATGGGATCTATTGGTGCGGTTAAAACATTCAATAATCAAAAAACTTTAATATATAGTCAAATACATAAGAATATAAATTCTACCATGATGTATCTTGATGCAATGAAAAAGTCAAGTAATAATCCAGAGACAATAGAGCAAATAATCAAAGCTCAAATGCTTGCTTTTAACGTATCTAAAGCCATGAGTAAAGCTCCAGGTGACGTAACTGGAGCGGAAGTTGATCTATTGATGGAGAAAACAGAGCTATTAAAAGAAAAAGAAAATGTAGACTCATCTTTTCACGGGCCTATAAATGAAAAAATAGCAAAAGTAGATGAGCAGATAGTTGAAATTAATAAAACTAAAATAGCAGAATCTAAGTCAAGAGCAGGCGCTAAGAATATATCTGACCAAATAGAGAGTACACTAGAAACTTTTAGTGACCAAGCTAAAATAGATGAAAGAGTAAAAGAAATAAAAGAACAAGGAGGTAACGTTTTAGAATCTACTGGTTATGGTCAAGCTTTGGTTTTAGATGGTAAGAAGATAATATTAATAAACGATCAAGCGCAAGCAGAAGACTTTAAGTATACTACAGATCAACACGAGCTTTTGCATCATTTTTTCCTTCAAACGTTTCAAACAAATCCAGATGCTGCGATCAAGTTTGGCCAAGCATTAGTTAATGAAATAGTTAATAACCCTGACATAACAGGTGGATTTGAATTCATGAGTAGATTTAATGACTACTTAAGCGATGAAAATTACTCTGCAGAAAACACCTGGGAAGAAGTTATTCCTTTGTTAAGCGAGTCTCTTACTGATGGAGACATTGTATATAACAAGCAGCAAGATGGTTTTTGGAAATCTATAGGTAAGCAAATTTCTAGCTTGTTTAAAGATCCGGGAAATCAACAAAAATTAGGTATAACATTTGACACTGGCTTAGATGCTTTTAACTTTATTAAAGATTTTAATGACACCATTCAATCTGGCGGCAAACTAACTGAAGATCAAGTTAGAATAGCCAAGGAAGGAGCTAAAGGCGAGTTAGTTACTGGAGACGTTAAAATTGACGGTAGAAAAAAGGGGGGTAAAGCTGTAAAGACTCTTAACGAGGCAATGGTTGATAACACTGCAGAAGTTGAAAACATAGTAGCTAAAGAAAGTAAAAGAGAAGTTACAGAAGAATCTGCAAAGATGGCAGCTGTCAATTTAGAACTATCTAATAAATTACAAGAAGCTAAAGACGAAGGTGATACACAACTAGAGGCTGATATTAAAAATGATTTGTTTTTAGAAAACCAAGGTATTATTGTAGACTTTATAAACACTAAATTTAAACCAGGACTAGGAATAAGTAAAAGTGAATTTACAAGTGGTGTACAGGAAGAAGTTTTAATATATTTAAACAAAACGTATCAACCTAGTGACGGTGAGTATGGAGCTTACATTAGACAGGGTTTGTTTGGTGGTGGAAGCTTTAGAGGTGGTAGGCTGGGTAATATACTTAAAAGACTAGGCCAAGAGGGTGATCTTTTCTCTAAAGACATAGATTCTGCAGAAGCGCAGCAAGTAGCTAGTGAAGAAATAATTACCACTTCAAAACCCGCAAAAGAAACTATTACTAAACAAACCGACGCCACTAGTTTTGGTCCTGCTAAAAACAAAAAGCAAGATCTAGAGAGTATAATACAAGTAAAAGATGCTGACAGACCTAACTTTAAAAGCTTAAACAACAAGTATTTTAATGATGTTGCTAAAAGTTTGTTTGGTATAGACGGTAAGAAAGTTCGCGGCAACGCTAGTTTAAAGTACGGTGGAACTAAAACTGATCCAACTTCTTCTGAGGCAAACGCCTTGCAAAACGTGTTTAAAAACTCAGAAAACGTTAAAAGTTTTATAAAAACCATGCCTGAGTATAATGTTGCTACTAAAGAAACAATAATAAACAAACAAGGAGAGTCTATAGATGCTTCAAGAGATGTTTACGGTAGAGCTCTTGGAATTAACCCTAAAGTACTAGAAGTATTTTACGATAAAGTCACTAGAGCTATCCCTGATATATCTAATCCTAAGGGTAGAAGTTTAGGCAAAACAAGTCAAACTCAAGTTTATAAGTTAAAACCTGAATTTAAAGGGACTATAGGTAAAGAAGCTATAACTAAACTACAAAGCTTAATTGGTATAACGCCTGCTGGAGAGCTTAGTATACCAGTCAAAGGACCAGCTAGAACTGAGTTTGGAAGCGCTTTAACGGGTTTATCTAAAATGTACGTTGACAATGTCATAAATACTATTGGAAGATCTAAATTAGACTCTAAACAAGCTAAGGCTGATTTAGGTGCTGGCAAGCCAAAGTCAATGGCTAGTAAACGTATAACTACGAAAGCAGCTATATCACCTGCTTTAATGACTGTATTTAAGGATCTTTCTATTTTAAGAAACAAAAAGCAATTAGCTGCTAGTCTTGGGTTTAGTTCACCCCCAATAAACGAATCTAACAGAAAAGCGCAGCAAGATCTAATCATTGAGGCTGTTATAAAATATGGATTAGATACGGCCACTATAGAAGCTGGTATGATGGGTAGTGGAGGAAGACAAAGTTTTTACGGTAACATAGTTAATGGTAAGTTCGTAAAAAAATCAGAAAAAAATGGTGGTAAAAAATACGTTAAAACCACTGATGGTGAATATATTTTAGAAAACAGTGAAAGAGGTAAGTTAAAAGGAGGTGAAGTAACTAATTGGGTTGCGAAACCCGGTAGACTATATTACGGAAATGAAGATCCTGCTTTTCAAGCTTTAATAAAAGAAACTAAAAAGTACGAAGGAAAAAAAGCTAAAAGAGTCGGCGTTAAAGGTGCTTTTACAGAAAAAAGCGCAAAGCAGTCGGAGATAAACATGGGTGTTTTGGATCACGTAGTTAACCAATTAGCGGACGCTGTAGCTAAAGGTATGTCTTTAGATGTAGCAGGTGCAATTATTATACAAAGTTATCAAGCTACTTCTGGTTTAGTAAAAATATCAGCGCCTTTTAAATATAAGTCTACGTTAATGGAATACGCTGGGCTTGAAAGCAAAGTAGGTCAAAGAACAGGAGAAAAATTTAGAGAAGAACATAATCCTCCAGCTTCAGTTATTGGTGCTCAAATAATGTTTGCTATAAAGTATAACGCAGCTACGCCTATAATGAAAGCTATAAAAGAAAACTATTATCAGACACAGTTGTCTAAGAAAGATGATAATAAACTAGACATGGCTAAATTAGATGCAACGCTAGTAGAAGGTCAAACTATATTTGACAATCCAATATCTAGGCTAGCTGCGGCTGGAATAGATCTTCAAACTTTAGTAAATCCTTTAACAGGTAAAACTATAGCTGAAGAAAGCGGTTTTGGTATTGATCCAAAAGTATACAATAAGTATAATGCTAATGAAAAGGTACAGGCTTCTAGTATTCAAAACGAAGCTATATTAGAGGGTTTAAAAAATCCAGACTTAGATGTTGCAAGTGAAATAAAAGCATCT
>Ga0209092_10002279_pt1 | contig 17702 bp, 27 predicted proteins | sample FraStrMetagenome_FD_187446 | JGI IMG/M metagenome (GOLD analysis project Ga0209092, IMG submission 187446) | Marine eukaryotic phytoplankton communities from Arctic Ocean - Fram Strait ARC3M Metagenome (SPAdes) (version 2) | ecosystem: Environmental > Aquatic > Marine > Oceanic | place: Fram...
CGATACGCATGTCTTCACTGACTACATTTGCGCCAAACTTAGCTTTTAACGCCTTCTCGATTGTGTCCATCACAATTGATTTTCCGCATTGGGTTGGGCCTGAAATTACAATATGCGCCACATCAGGCACTTTAATTTTTATTTCTTTCATATCTACAGCTATCCTCAGTTTTCGTAAAAGTTATCTCTAAACTTTACCTCATCCCGCATCACTTTGTACAAAGCTGGACGCATCTTCTTCTGCTGTGTGTCCAAGATAGCTCTAAGGTGGTATGGGTTTAAGCCAGCAATTGTCACATGCCTCAAAGGCTCGTCACCATCCTTGCCGTAAGTTCCCCACTTGACCACTTCTCTTATCACTTCATGGCTATCGTCTGAGGTGACAGTTAGCATTTCCTCATCACCGTTAGCAGAGCATCTAACATAATCACAGCCACCATCTAGCATATACTCTTTGCCGTTAGCATCTATATGCGTAACATAGTCGTGACGATTGATGGATTCTAGTATTGTTCCATCAGGTGTCTTCATTCTATTGCTTAATATAACGCTCATAATTTACCACTCCAGCTTCAAAGGTCAGGGGAAACCTCGACCTAATTGCAGCGGGTATTACCCCAAGAGTCGGTGCGGCAGGTTGTTCTGCTGCCGTTTTTGCCAGTGATAACAGTATTACCCCAAGAATCTTTCCTTGCAGTTGTACCGTCACTGCCTCTGGTGTTGCCCCAAGAGTCAGTTCGGTAAATCGTGCCGTCACTTGCTTTTGTATTGCCCCAAGAATCTTTTCTGTAAGTAAGGCCGGTGCCGCTATCCCTCGTGTTACCCCAAGAATCGGTGCGTAACGTGCCGCCATTGCCGGCGTCACAAGTATACTTAGTATTGCCCCAGCTATCCGTTCGATAAGTACAGGCAGCGTTGCTTGTAGATGAAAGTATTACAGTCATAGCTATTGTCGCTATAGTTACCTTAAGTTTCATAATTAACTCCAAAAATTTATTTATGTTTCCCGGTTTTCGTTCTAGCAAACGAGCGGTTCTTAGACTTAGGCTTAACCGCTAGATTACTTTTACTATTAGAGCCGCCTTTTGACAGCGGCTTCTTGTGATCGACATCATTGCCATCACCCTTCTTGATTTTGCCAGCATCGCGCATCGCCTTGTTAGCAGCGTTGCGCTTAGCTCGGTTCTTCTTTTGCTCAGCAGTGCCTTGGTACTTGTCGTACTCAGCCCTGTAGTCTCTAGGTTTCTTAGCCATTGGAAGCATCCTGTAAGCCGTTAAGCAGTGCCAACGACACTGAACTTTGTTTCTTAAAGTCCGCCCCAGACAAAGAGTCAATGAACCTAGGGTGGTTTAGGTTAACAAGTATACACCACGCCTGACCGGGGTTTCTACCTCTGCAATTCTTGAACATAGTTACTCTAGCGTTAGGGTCTACCAAGGCACCCATGTTTTGCAGCTCACGGAGTACGCGGTCTTCTGCGTCGTTATTCTCCTTGACGAACTTCTTAAACACAGCCCTGTTAATAGCCAAAGTAGACCCGGGCATGATCGGGTTGTTCGCATCGTACACATACTGCGTTCGCATAACGGCTTTGAGAGGAGCAGGCTCTCTAACCATAGGCTTGCCACCTTTGCCATAAGGCTGAGTGACTTCGATGATCTGGTCGTTGTACTGCTGCATAAACTGACCAATAACATCAATGGCGTCTACCTTGGCATCCACAGTATCTTTGCGGAGCTTCGTAACAGTCTCCAACATAAACTCTATCGTGCCCTTAACGTCGAACGGGAACAGGCCTAGCTTGCTACCTATCTTACCCATCGTCCAAGCAGACTTGATCATCGACTCGTAGAACCTTTCCTGCGGGGCGAAGTCAAATCCAAACGTCTTGTGGAAGTCTGCGTGCCCTTTAGCAGCGACTTCTTTGGCACCGCCCAAGTGGACTACTGCCTGCACTAACTCAGGGAAAGCCCAGCCGTGGTTCTCTAGCAGTAGGTCTGCGTAGTTACTTGCCACCTTGCCACCACTGTCGTCACGTAGAGATACAAATGTTCTATCGTTCTGTGGAACCTCAAACGCTCGGACTCGCAATGGCTCGGACTCTTGCTTCACCTGATCGAACTTGCTCATCAGTGAAGTGTTCGTAGTCATAAACGTAGGGCCATCCCACACAGCAGGGTGACGAATATCGCGACCGGGAGTCATGGTGGTCTTCTCTTGCCCTTCACTGAATGAGTAAGCCATCTGTGCTACTTGATGCTCGTCAGCCATAGTGATCTCATCAATCGCCATAGGCAAGTTGTTCAGCGTGCCGCGCATACCATAGATAGCGTTTGTAGTGTCGTTCCTACCTTGTATAAGACTGCGAGGGTTACCAAACATGCTGTTAACAGTAAGCAGCGACAGCGTTTTACCAGTCGTCGTGTCCGTGGAGTAGACAGAAACAATGCTACTGCCCATGCCCATTTGTTTGGCGATGATACCCGTAGTAGATATAAGCGCGCACGTTCTGATCACCTGCGTACCGGCTAGGTTCAACATATCCATAGCCTCGACGAATTTCTCGCGGGTGCCTTGGACTACGATGCGTTCCTTGTATCTCTCAGCGTTGCCAACAATACGACGTGATGTTGCGTTGTTCGGCGGGTTAATGATTTGCTGTCCGCATATAAACGAGCCGTCTTTCTGCCAGCCGAATGACTTATAGTCATAGCCGGTAGCTACTTGGCTCTGAACCATTTGCAAGTAGTCCATAAGATACCCTCTAACTTTTTCTTGTTGGTTGAGCGACTTCAAACCAAATATCTGATTGTCTAGTAGGAACCCAGAGAACTCTTTGCCAGCACTTGATAGCACTGCTGCTAAGTGGTCGTTCTGCTCCCAGCCTATAAGTGGCTTTTTAATTGCCAAAGTAAACGACGTCTGTCGGTCTTCAGGACTAAAGTATATTGATTCAATATACATCGGGTAAGTGCTCGTAAGCTCCCAATCTTTAGTCTCGTTTCCATCTTCGTCTTTAACTACGATCTCATGGTAGATTTGCTCTCTACGCATTACGTAGCCTTCAGGCATTGGAATCTCTACTTCTTGCTCTTCACCTGATTCGTCTTGTACTACAACAACCTGCACGTCAGTGCTGCTAAGCTGCGCCGGAGAAGTCTTCTTGCCTTTGTATGGGCAAGCCTCACAACCCTTGGGGCAGTGCAGTGCGAACGTAGCGCAAGTAGTCGGGCCAGTAGCATTCCAGCCCTCCAGCTTTTCCATATTCTTTTCTAGATCAAACTCTGGGTGTTGGCCAGCGATACGTATGATAGTTTGCTCTGGGTCAGGCGTGAACTTAGCCAGCCCAAGTGAAGCACGCCACAGTGGCTCTTCTACTGGGTCGCCCGCTGCGTTGGTAACTCCGCCGCTCTCTACGATAGCCCTGACCTGTTGGCAGTGCTCCGCTATGGAATCTATGTCCAAGTCGTTGCCTTCGTTGAGCACCGCGTCTAGCATGGCGCTACGCTTACGCTGGGGCCGGTCAGGGCGTTGTGGAGTTGTATCCATCCACTCAGTTAGCTTACCTGCCAATAGCAACACATCGTGTTCTACGCCGTCGTCGAGCAACACCTTAACTTCTTTCCAGTCTGAAGTTTTCTTGTGGAACGTGCCAACTGGGCGAAGAACCATAGACGGATCGTGTATCTTAGAGTTATCAATCTCCAAGCCTTTGGAGGCTAGTGCGGCACTCAGTGCCTTAGACACCTGTACCCACTGCTGCTTAGATATGCACTTGTCCAGCACCCAATATACATGGGCACCGATACCAGATGACACGATCAACGGCTTCGGCAACTTTAATTCTTTGACTACTTCCGCCAGCTTAATGAGTCCATCACGCTGCGTCTTATATGGCTTGTCGCCACCACAGTCTAGGTCAAAGCATAAGCTCTTAAAGAAAGTAGCTTTATCTTGGGTACGGCGAATCTTTTGTTTGCCTTCATCCGTAGTAACTATGTTGTCAGCGAATGCGCCAACACTGTAATAAATTGTAGCCTCTGGGTTCTTATCCCAAAGCGCCATGTTAGCAGCGGCATCGTCCAGCTCCGCGTAAGTAAATACTTCTCTGTTCCAAAAAATGTTTTTATTATTATTGTATTGGGTTACTACAATCGCATCCCGATCTGGGCATACCCTCTTTAAAAAATCTAATGTATTCACACTCTATCCTCAGACAAAAATGAGCCGATTAGATTCGCTAATCGGCTCATACTTAGGGTTATCAGTCGAACAAGCTGTCTAACTTCATCTCAAGCTCTTCAGACTGCTTAACTGGCGCTACTGCTGGCTGCTCTGCTGGCTTACTGGCTGGCGCTGGCTCATCGTACGCCGACGCTTCATCATCCTGAACAGACACCTTCGGTGCTGCTACTTGGGCGTGCGCTGGCGGCGCGGTCAATGCTGGCCCAGCGCTCTTCGGGGCCATAGTCCTGATAGCAATCTTAGTGTCGTCAGACAGCAACAAGGTATCTACTAGGGGAAGAGCTTTTTCTGGAACATAACCGTTTTGCTTGAACAGAAGCCTAGGATAACTCGCCTGCTCGTCAAAGCCAAGCTGTGTGATCGCTTCCTCTGGGCCGATGTTATAATTAGCTAGCTCTGTGAAGTACTCACGTAGTGCGCGCATTGCACTAACTGGCACAGTTAAACTATAGACTTTCTGCGGGTCTGCGGCGGGCACGACAGCTAAATGGCGCTGGTCAGCACACATCTTAGACTTAGCACCTGAAGGCAGAATCTTAGAGCCTAGTACGTTGTTTGGGCAGTTGGCGCAGCTATCGTTGGCTGGGCTTTCTACTGATTGGTCAGGGCGCAGGCCGTCGTTAGAGAAACAAGCTGGGCGTTTGTCTTCCGCTGCTGGGTCAAATGCCTTGGAGTAGAATACTTTACTTACTCTCGGGTTAACGCCAACAATAATAGCATCTAGCTTGTCGCCTACTACTGTTTCTACGCCGCCTTCCACTAACCTAAACTTTCCAGCACGGATGCTGATACGTGGCACACTGGGTGCTGCGGTAGTTACGATAGAGTCAGCAAGTGATGACTTAACTCCGGTCTTGTTACGTTCCGCGATACGCGCGGCGATGTGGGCTGGTACTTGTACGTTGTTCATAATACTAATCCTTATTGGTTTTTTCTAAAGTTGAATACACTCACTGAACTAAAATTAACTCCCGGCGGTGGTTCGCCAGCAGCCTCTATGTAACTCCTAACAGCAGTCTTAGAAGCGCGCGACTCTAGTAAGTCCCACGCGTCGTTGTCTCTGCAAAAGTTAAATAAGTCTTCTCTTGATGCTACAGTAGCTGAGTGGTGTGTTGACCAATAAGCTGTACCCGCATCTGTCTTAATAGATGAAAGACCATCTTCTTGTGACTTAACAGTAAACCAGTTTTCTAATGTTATCATCTTTTCTTTGATGCTGGCTTTGCGCTGTTTATACTCTTTGTCTAGCGCGTCGAGTTCTTTCCTGACCTTTAGGTATCGGTCAGCTGCCGTTTCATAGTTCATACATTTCTCCAAGTAATTTAGTCACTACTATTAATACCACGCACTAAGTCTAAGAACTCAGCTAACGTGTTTTGCTTTGCTCGGAGCCTTCTATAAAGCTCCGCTTCAAAGTTCGTTGCGTAGAGATGCCACACAGAAGTTCTTCCTTCCGTATTCAGTCTACGTATTCTTGCATTGGCCTGCTCGTACTGCTCAAGTGAGTAGATCGGAGCGTACCAAATAATATCCTTAGCCGCAGTTAACGTCAAACCGTGCGCCGCAACCTTGGGGTGGGCTAAAAGTATCTTAGGCTCATCAGTGTGCTGGAAGTTATGGAATATCTCATTCCTATCCTTAGAGCTAACGTCACCGTTAACAAGCTCTACACTGTGGCCATCTCCGCGCAGCTTCTCTACAAGCCATCGCTGTACGCCCTTTAGTGGTACAAAGATTATTACCTTCCCACCTATCTCTTGCAGCAAATCAGTAAGGGTATTATACCGCGAGGAGCTGTCTATGACAATTGAGTCGTCCTCGCTGTAAACAACACCACAACAAATCTGTAGCAGTTTAGATAGCATAACAGCCGTGTTAGCTGCGGTAACAGAACCCTCGGCGAATATGGTTACAGCCTTCTCCTGCATGTCTTTAAACGCTTTTATCTGCTGAGTAGTCAGCTCAGTCTTCCGCCCTACAAAGTTGGTGCTAGGTAGGTCAGTACATTCGTCCAACGAGAAACGTATAGAAGGCTGCAATACTTTCTTACATGTTTCTAGGGCGTCATCTCTCGGTATCCACTTAAACTGTGTGACTTTCTTCATCACTGTATCTTTAAACGCAGTAAAACTGCGCGCTACACTCGGCGAGTCTACTAGCCTAGCCAGAGTCCACGCATCTGCGGGCGTCTGGGATATAGGCGTGCCAGTTAACATCCACAGCCAAGGCTGGTTGTTCTTCATATACTTAGCGAACACTTTGTAGCGCCTTGAAGAAGCTGACTTCAACGCAGTGGCTTCGTCATATATAACCACGTCGAAGTCTTCCAAGTGTTCCTGCATGTTAGTAAAGCCATCGTGGTTAATTATGGCGTACTGCAAACCGGGTGTTTCTAACAGGTCTAGTCGTTTCTTCTTTGTACCTGTAATTATGGAGAACTGCCTGTGTGACAAGTGCGCCTTAAGTTCCGCGCCCCATACTACTTTAAGTGTAGACAGTGGGGCCACAATAAGAATCTTCTTGGCTACCCCCTCAGTTAGTAAGAAGTCCGCAGCCCACAGTGAGCTAATAGACTTACCAGTTCCCGGTGCGTTCAAGCACAGGCACTTCTTGTTAGTAGTAAGAAACGCAGCAGTGTCACGCTGGTGCTCCATCGGAGTAAACCGCGCAGGCCAATCGTAGTACTCCTTGATTGGCTCTGGCACGTTGAACCCCATGTTGCGCAGGACGATAGACTCATCAACTCCGTAAGGTATAGCTATTAGCTTCTCACCATTATGCTCTAGCTGCTTAGCGTGCGGTATAAACTCGGCAATAGCATCGTTCTTAGAGCTGTTAATAATTATCTTTTTCTTGTCCTTGAGTACTAGCACAGAGAAGCCCATCCTCGGAACTCAGCTTCCCAGTCATGGATGTTGCTTTCCCTAACAATCCAGCATCTACCTTTGGACTGTATTATCCCTTGTATCTCACGCAGTTGATTGTTGGTCGGGTCGTTCTTACCAAACTTAGTTTCTACCCCGAACAGATTGCCTTTGTAGCAGCCTAGCAAGTCTGGTATTCCTGATCTCCCATAGCCATTGGCTGGTGGCATGAAATACCATATCTCATCAGCAGGAAAACTGCTTAGTATTTTCTTAACTGCTTTCTTAACGTCCGCTTCGTTTTTCATCTTCTTCCTCTCAATCTAGCGTCTGGGCAAATATCTTGCGCGGGGCACCACGGACAAAGACCTGAAGGCTTAGTCTTAAAGTAACCCAGATCGACTACCTCTTTAACCATATCTAACCTAGGCTGAAGACCATTCCATAGGGCTTCTAAGTGGCCACGTTTGTACGTGGTGTTGTCTACCTGATCAAACTTTAACCAAATAAACGATGTTTTAACTTCTTGTACGTTTGGAAAGTGCGCGAACACCATTGCAGCAAATAGTTGTAGCTGCGTTGGATTATCTTTGACCTTTCCAGTTTTGTAATCAAGACAATAAGCTGTATCACCGTCCACAACAAGGACATCAGCAATACTACGAAAATAAGCGTCACCGTCATACCAACCAGTTGGAACCCTTCTTTTATCAATGGCCATTTGGTACTCATAATACTTTTCTCCTCTTTTACTTTTTATTTTATCTACTAGGCCACCCCACTTCTGTAGGGTTTGTTTAGCCTCTAGTCCTAGCGGTGTCGGCAGCTCATCTTTGCCATAGAGTTCTAACACTTCATGCACTCGGTTACCGTAGGCACTTACCTCGTTGCCTTGGTCTTTAACGGTCTTAGAAACATATAAGTAATCGAACTTCGCTTGGCATTGCTCAAACGTGGACAGTCTGCTGTACGACAGCGCTATGTCAGACATAAAGTTTACCTTAGTTATTTAGTTTAGTTAACGGTACTGCTAGCCACTTGGCAGATAACCTTTCGTTAGCGTTATCTAGGTGAGTCTCAGACTTTTTCCAGCGTCCGTTGTATTCGCGCGCTTGAATCGTCCTGTCCGTAATCCTGTCTCTGCCATACATCCTAGAGTGGATGGTCTTGTTATTAACCCCAGTTATGTCGCTAATCTCGCGCAGTGTGTAACGTGCCCCAGTCACTAGCTTCGGGTGGTTACCCGCAAATATAAACATTCTTTTTGGTCGCATATTATTTCCTTACTTAGCATCGCCGTATGACGGCCCGATTTCAGTTTCGCAATCCACTGGGATATGCCCCCTACACCACTTAGGTGTTAGACGAAGACTCTCCTCCATGTGAAGCCTAGCTGCCACAACTTCATCGTTGTGAGGCACGCATACAGCTTCGTCATGTACGGATAAACGTACTGGATATAAATGATTAATCCTAGCTGTCTGCCACATAACAATCTTCATTGCTGCGTGTTGACATAGGTTCTCTACTACTTTCGGCCCGTATATTCTAACACGTTGCCGACCCATCTGGTAAGTCCATTCTTCACCATCGTACTGTAAGTCATGGTATACAACGCCGGGTTCGCCGGGCCTGCCAAAGCCACCTTTCTGCGTTATAAACCAGCCCTTCCTATCTACTGGTATCATGGAGCACCCGTTGGCTATGTCAGGCAGTACAACCTTCTGGCAGTACTTCCACAAATCTACAATATCGTGGTGAACCTCTCTGTACAAGTTCACGATCTCAAACGAGCGGTCTAGCGTAATAGGCTCAACGCCCGGAATATTGTTAGACGCTTGCCTTACCATCTCTTGGAATCGTACCGCCCCAGCGCCGTACTGTAGCCCTAGCATCGCTGTCTTACCTAGAAACCTCTCAGCTTTATCCGCCTTGGTAATCTCTCTGTTAAACAACCTAGTAGCAAAGTCGCAGTACATATCCGCGCCACCTTCTAGCTTTACAATAGCGTCGTCTTGCCCTGCCAAAGCCATAACAGTTCGCAGTTCAATATTAGATGAGTCGCCTACAAGAACTGTATGCCCTTCTGGCGAGCGTAGTGCTTTGCGTAGCCCAGCAGATACACCACGAGCTGGTAAGTTCTGCCAATTAACTTTGTTACCCCCAGAGTAACGCCCTGTAGTCTTAGCGCCCCAGAAGTTTAGGTACACTGGCAAAGGGCCACGCTCAGTCATGTTAATAAACCGCAGCGCCCGAGTCTCAGCTATCGTAGTCTTAGCGCCTAACCTCGCAGATACTAACGCCGCTACATTGGGGTCGTCGTGCTCCTGTAGCTCAACAAACTCTTTATCAGTCTTGGCAAACGCATACGCTTCTTTGCCCGTCTTCACACTGATCTTAGTCGGTGGAGTTATCCCATGCACCTTAAGCCGCTCGGCGAACTTATTATTAGACATAAGCTCAGACTTGTCTAAGTCAGCCAGCGCCATAAGCCCTTGCTTGCGGATAATCTCGTCGTCATACAGCTTGTTCATCATGTCTAGCCCACCTACTAAAGTAGGCTCAGTGAACATACGTATAGTCATGTCTATAAGAACCGCCTCCAGCTCTGGCGTAAACTGGTCTAGCCGCTCACCTATCTGCTCGCACAGAAGTGTGTCCTGCCTACAGTAGTCAGCGTACTCGATTAGCTCTGGCTGAGTCATATCTTCTAGCCGCTTGCCAACCATATTGTGAACAGCGTTGCCCTTATCCTCGAAACCCATGTACTTCGCGATATTAGCTAAGCTGTGGCTCGGTAGCCAAGGGTAAACCATGCGAGCCTGCGACAATGTATCTAGCCACCGCTTCGGGTTTATGCCGTACCGCTGTGACAATATGAACCCATCGAACAAAGTGTTGTGGCATCTGATACCGACAGTAGACCAGTCGCAGTAACCTTGCAGTTTTGCCTTGATGGTTTCTTCGCTGCCTGCGAATACCTTAGACTCGCCATTCATGCGAACGCACACCATGATAGTTTGGTAGCGGTCGTCTAAGATGTACTCGTCTGTCTGCATCTTACGCAGCGAGAACTCTTTATCGTAGTACGTTTCAAAATCTAACGTAACTATATCCATAGTAATGCCTATTGATTAAGTTAATAAGTGGTGGTTAAATAGACTACGAGTATTCATAGTTCTACTCCTCCCCTCTTTAGCCTCCTTCGGGAGGCTCTTTTTTAAGTTCTTTTCCTTCGGCGTCGTGAAACACCATTTCTATCTGCTCGTTAGTCGGCATATCTTTTCTGCCCTTACCAAAGATAGCGTCCCAGTTACTCTCGAACTTATCTTTGTCGATCTTAAGTGGTCGCTGCTTATCACCTTTACCATTCATCTTCATCACTCCTCCACCTTACCGCCACACTGGTTACATTTAAATTCATATACCCAGAGGACGCTGGTCTCTTGCGTGTTGACTTCGCTGTTCTTAATAGGCCCGCAATTATTGCAGGTATAGTCTGAGTAGTCATAGTAATTCGTGCTGCTACCATCCATCTTCATCACTCCTCGCGTTAATCGCACGCCCAGTGTAGTCCGACTTCAGCATCTCTAGCGCACCCAGCATAGTTGCGTGGGGTAATCCAGACAGCCAAGTATCTACTACCTCACCTTTGGCGTTCACAGCCACTGCTGCGAAGCCGTCGGCTTTAATCTCCACCATGACATCCCTGAACTCTTTTAGTAACCTTTCAAAGTCTGGGTCTAGACCTAGGGCAACTGGCTCAGGTACGGTAACCTTAGACACCTTAGTAAGGTGGACTACTTTATCATCCATTGTACAAACTCCACTCGACTAGGATAAACGCGAGCAGTACTCCAGTGTATGTAAGTACCGTGATGTTCCTGAACGCTACCTCCTCCATACACCATGCTTTGAACTTGTCAAGCCTGCTAGGCGTGTACCACTCCGATCTTTTCATAGCCTTACGAGCTATAGCGTTTGCTTCTTTGATAATTCTTTGAGTCTCAGTCATCTTTTCTTACTCCAGTTAGCTTCCCAATTACAGTATAGTTATTGTCATCAAGAAATTTCTTGAAGGCCTTACGCTCTTTGTAGCGGACTTCCGCGTCTTGCACCATTAGCACTGCACCTGCTACGCACCCCCCGAACACTGAAAGTATTACGACAGCATAGAACGCTTCTATAGTTAAGCCGATCATATCTCATCCTCCGTATCTTCTAAAAATATCCATGCTGCGTCTAACGACGCCCGTACGTGCTTAGACAAATGGTCTTCTGGAAAGTCAGACTCCACTGCCGCACCTAAGTTTTCAAGAAGCTGTTTAGCTTCACTCAGTAATATCGCCGTTTTGCTCATCTCTACCTCTCAAATTATCTAGTAATACATCAGTGTCGCTAAGCCGCTTCATTATGTCGTTGCTCTGAGAGCTTAGCTCGTCATAAATTTCCCTAAAATTTTCAGTCTGCTTTGCCATCTGTTGCTTAAGTAGTTCGTTAGCCTCGGATAACTCCGCGATCATAGCCATAGCTTTGACAGACGCTGGGTCATGTTCTTCCCACATAAAAAAGCCAGCAGTCTGAGATAAATTATAGTATCGCTTAACAGTAGTAGGAGCTAGCCCGAATATCATACCAAGATTATCCCAGCTTACCCCCTTAACTCTAAGCTCATGTACCTCAGCTATTTGATCTATAGTTAATTTTGGTTTTTTCATACATCACCTAGAACTTAGGGTCATACAGTACATGGGCTACCGCGTCGCCTTTGTGGATCACCTCATAGAAATCACCAAGGTGCGTTGCGCCACGGGCTTTCATCTCCTGAACAATAACAGAGATAGACCTGCCAACTGTTGCTACGTACACAATCTTCGCAGCGTTATCTACCGTTAGCCAATCACGTTGTACATCTAGGCTAACACCCAATTCTTCAAAGCCCCGCACTAGCTTGCTTTCTAAGCGTACTAGGCGGGAAGTTACGTTGTCGTGCGAGTTAAATTTGGACATTGGTTACTACTCCAAAAGGTGCTGTGTATTCTCTAGCGCCTGTATTAGCCCATATAACTGGGCAGGGTGGCTCATCGCACTCGGACATATCGCCTTCCATATCCGTAAAGTATATCAGCCCTTGTATATGTGCATCCGTATCTGCTAAGTGCTCGAACACCGGCTTAAACCGAGTGCCACCACCACCTTTGCACCTAAGCTCTATGTCATCACCCTGCTCGAAACGCTGGGTGTGCATGATTTTAGTGTCACAGTAAACAACTTCTACAAACTCAGGGTTGAGGTCTTCGCTTATCTGCTGAACTTCTGTAGCAATCTGCGACAACTCTTTCTGCGACATAGACGCGGATGAATCAATACCGACTAAGATACCTCCAAGCGCCTCACTGTGCAAGCTCGGTAAGTATAAGCCCTGCCCAATAAACCTACGAGAAGGTCGGCGGTACGTGTAATCACTGGCCGCAGCAGATGTCATAAGCGCACGTAACTCGTCGCGCCAGTCCACTGAAGGCTTGCCTACGGACTTGAGTATGTTATCTATGATGCCACTGCCATGCCCGCAATCCTTAGCCATCTGCGCTGCCGCTGCAATGGTAGCCTCTAGGTCAGACTTGGTAGCTTCTGTAGGTGCGTCAGATATGTCACCCTCGCCATCGAATCCACCTGAGTCATACTGTGGCTCGCCTGCTTCCTCCTCGTCTTTCTTGAGGCGCTTGTACACTGTCTCGGAGTCCATATCTTCAGTGACCCAGCGAACGTGAACACCACCGGCTGGCAGTGAGTACCCGCGACTTATAATGTAAGCGTTGATTATTGCGTCGTTGGCGTAGTTCCATAGGCGCATCTCTCGATCACCTCTACGCCACATGTGCATCAGGACTACGTGCAGCGCCTCGTGCAGCACTAGCCCGAACAGCTCTGCGTTGTCACACTTCGCTACGAAGTCTGGATTAAACAATACTACCGTGCCATCAGTACCCGCTGTGGGCACTGTCTCGTCTATCTTGCGCGGTATTCTAGTCATAACTGCGGCAATGAAAGGCTCTTTAAGCCCTAACTTGCTGTATGCAGTCTCGATACGCTTTTCTGTAGTTTCCATTGTAGTGCTCCAGTAAATAAGTAAGTTAATCCCATGGGATTAAGCCGTTATGAGTGCTATATGCGCTGACAGCACAGTCTCTGCGTCGCGCTTAGTCTTGAACTCCTGCGGGTTGGTGTCGAAACCCAAAAGTTTTAAAGTGTAGCACCCGTTTTTAGAGTCTATAGTGCCGACCATGTTACCAATATTGTCTATGCTACGGGGGCGACGTAACCGCTCCTGATGTGGCTGTGATACTTTTACGAAGTACCACGACCCACCATCACCACTATATAACTCTATGAAGTTAGACATTACTAAACGCCCCAGCATTGGCAATAGCCCACTTACTGAACGCAGGCGCTGAAGCTATGGATGGATCACGCTTGTATGCTAACTTCATCACCAGTGTTTGGATGTCGCCAGACATATTCTCTAGGAACTTCCACGCGTTGTCGAAGTTATCAGAGTCGATCCGTGTAGCCAAGCCCATAGCTACGCAATACTTTACGTTTAACTCGTCAGGCATTGATACCGGCTTACCTTTGAGGATGTCATCGAGTCGCGGCATGGTTTCCCATAGGCGCAGGTGTGTCTCGAATATAACCGCAGCCTCCTCGCCAACGTCACCCTTTATCATCTCGATGCGATCTTGCAATGGTACGTCAATCTCTAGTACATCAGAGACAGCGAACCATGAGCGAGGCGATGGGAACGCTTGGATATTATTGCCACCCTCAAATTTATGCAGCATATCGGGGCGGTCGCGCAGGAATGATAGTATTTCCGGTGCTATGTCCTGAGTGATCGCATAGTTTAGGAAATCATCTAGCGTTGTATCGACCGTGATGTCACACATACGATTCTGTAGCGGCGCTGCTAGGTTGAACGTAACGCCACGATCTGACTTGCGGTTGCCTGCTGCAATAACCATCCACGTATCGGGTATGCCAAAATCTTCTGGCGTCAGTGTTAGCTGGTACGCTGCTGCCTGTACTGCTGGCGGTGCGGAGGTAATCTCATCTAAGAAAAGAATGCCACTGCCACTGTTAGGTAGGAAGCTGGGCTTAGCCCAAGCAGTGCGGCCCTCGTTTACGTGCGGAATACCACGTAGGTCAGTCGGGTCACATTGCGCCAGTCGCAGGTCGATTACGCCCTTCCAATCCTTTACGTGCTGGGCTAATAGGTCAGACGTTTGTTTGATTACATCAGACTTACCAATGCCAGACTTGCCGCGCAAGAACACAGTGCGCTTGCGGGTTTTTGGGTTTAGGTAACGCTTAACTAAAATAGGTGTAACGTGTTGAATACGCATGGTGTATCTCCAATAAATAAGTAAATTAAATTAAATGTTTATTTAATTTGTAAGTTAATCCCATGGGATTAGTTATTTTCGCGCTTGTCGGCTAACTCCAGTTGCATTCTTGCCACGTCGGCGGCAGGGAACGGCGCGAGTAATAAGTTGCACCGCTCACTGCTTATCTCAAACTGTTTAGTGCGGTAGCTTTCCGTTATAGATATAGAATTGCTAAGCAATTCGGCGACTTTAAGCGCCGTTTCGCTATCTACTACTAAGTCGTCACACTTTAAAAGAAAAAATCCCATAACATTAGTCCTTAAGTAAGTTATCGATGGCACCGAGCAGCGCGTCGGTATCAATCTTGGCTTTATCACGCGCGCCCTGACTTGCTCGCAGCGTATCGGCTGATGGAGTTACTTCTACTACGTTTTTAGCTAACTCCATAACGCCAGCAGGTAATATATCCTCGAAATCGTATAGCAGATTTATCTCAGCGATAATATTCTCACACACTGTGTCGCGAAACACTGGCGGTTTGATCTCTGTTTTGCCATTGCGGGCATTGAGTACCGCGCGCTCGTCTTTTACAGCAGTTTCATTGAGGCGCTGGACTACTTCACGCAATCGCTCCAGTGGTACACGCATAAGGTCATCCATTTGCTGCTTAGTTTGGGCTTCTACCTGCTTGCGTAGGGTATCGGCCTCGTCATCTTGCATCTCGATACGGAAATCACCGCTGTCGGTCACTGGTTTGTACTGTACAGAGAACCTAAACCGGCTGCGTAGGTCGGATAGGTCAGGATAATCACCCGCATCGAACAGATCACCCTGCGTAGTACGTGCAGAATCCATAACAGTGACCCAGTTTTGCAGAAATGCGGTGACACATTGGCTAAATTCCAGCTCAAACTGCGCCATGCGCTCTGCAAACTCCATAAAACGAGCAGATGGCAGTAAGAAATCACCTCGGCCCCAGCTATACGACACACTTTCTAGGTATGCGCGAGCAGATGACTCGACAGCCCGGATTGGTTTTATCAAATGGTTCGGATACAGGTCTTTTCTGTAATGTCCTGCGCCATGTGCATTGGTTGCTATCTCGGCTGCCTGAGTTGCGCGGCCATCGGTTTTAGTCATCTGTGGCTTGCCCACTGTTAATGACACAATCATTGCGTTTTCTTTAAGGCTCATGCCTTTTCTCCTTAATCCCATGGGATTAGTTAACAAGTAATAAAGTTGGTAAGTAAAGTCTCTCGACTGGTACCCATGATACCAATCACAAGTTTGTAGGTCAAACGAGTGCCGCCATAGACCCCATAATCCTGCCGCTTAGGCTTTCGGTTGGCCTGCCTTCTAAGGCTTTAAGGCCATTGACCGCTGTTTTCATATGCTTAAACTCAGTGTTTAGTGCTAAAACCGATAGCACTTTCTTCTGCGTTTCAGCTTTGGCTATAGCCTGACCCCTGTCAGAACATACGTCCGCCTCTGGTATGTCGTGGTTCAGCAAAAGATGTAGCCGTACGGTTTCTGCTAGTGATACTAATAATGCCGCCTTTAGAGTATCAAGGCGTGTACCTTTTCGGGCTGCGTGATACACACGTAGCATACAATCATAGAGTTCTGATTCTGATCGCCGAACAACGTCCAAATCTAGTCTGCTCCTGACTCCGTTGCTGACACTACTACCTAAGTCTAAGTGATACACCTTTACAACGTCTGGGTCGATGACCTTCCGCAGTTCGGACGTAAATAAACTCATATGCCGCGCCGTGGTTGGCGAGAAGATCGTAGTATTAACCAGAATCTCATGCTTCCCAAGGTCTTCCCTATAGCACATCATGTACATCGGGCACTCATAAGAATACGCGGTCACTCCTAGTTGGTCGTTTGACCCACTGGCATTCTCCACTACGGAGTAACTCATATTGCCGGTTTCTCTACCTTTTCGCTCCTCGACATTGCCAGACAAAATATCCAGACACATCCCAGCAGCTTTTTGCGCCAACTCTTTATTGGTAATGCTCATAATAAGTCCTCCTGTAAATACGACTCGACAACGCCGTCGGGTAACAAAGACAATAGATCATACAGTGCCGAACAGTCGCTAGTTTCTATGTCAGATACGATCTGTTCAATTAGCTTGCCCCAAATTAATTCGTTCATAATAAGTTCCTTAATCCCATGGGATTAGTTAAATTCATTAGTGGGTAACTTTGACAATATCCCGCCCACCGAAATAGAACCATCGACCCGAGTACTCTGCGGGTTCAATTATTCCTGCCGTACGGGTTGATCGCTTAACCCATAGGTTCCCACCGAACGCAAACTTAGCGCCAGCTTTAACATCTTTGAAGTTATTCATAATAAGTTCCTTAATCCCATGGGATTAGTCAGTAAGTAAAGGATGGCATCGGAGCCGTCAAATGGCTAAAAAATCCGAACCCCGAGCCACGATGTTATTGTCTCATTATGGGCGCTCTGTGTCAAATGAACAGTGTGGTTGTCAGTCACGTAATAAATAGATTAGACGGACATTTTCCGGCCAGTTTGCGAGTGAGTTTGACCAGATATGCACATCACAGTTTTGTCTGTACGGTGACGTGTTGTGCAATCCTAGGCAATCTAAACTAAAAGAGGCGTCTATTTCCCCGCAGTCTACGATTGAGCACGCTAATCCCATGGGATTAAAGATTGTAGATCGCGCTAAGTGCTTGATTTATAAGGATTAGATGAAACGCTAGAAAAGGGGGCGGGCCTGTATGCCGCGTCGTTCCTCACATTAGTAAAAATCGTAGATTGGGAAATAACGCTAAGTGCTTGATTTATAAGACATTAGATGAATAGATGGAAAAAAACAACGAACGGAAATCTATAAAGCCAAGAATGCCAGACTCGGCTTGGTGGCCTTTGAGCGCCCAGAATCTCAGGGGTGCCCTATATATATATCTTATCTATAAACTAAATATATATATAGGGGCTTTTTCGACAGTGCTAAGTGCCGCAAGCCCTTGATTTGTAAGGGGTTTTTACACGTCCTAGATATTACAGTCACACGAACTGTAGATTGGCCATTTCAATCTCATCTAATTTAGGCTAAGTCATTGATTTATAACGATAATTCCAATCTACAAAATACGTCAGGCACATATCATCTATTCATCTAATCCCATGGGATTAAGCGCGTTTTGTCATCTATAAGATGAT
>Ga0209092_10002281_pt1 | contig 17692 bp, 16 predicted proteins | sample FraStrMetagenome_FD_187446 | JGI IMG/M metagenome (GOLD analysis project Ga0209092, IMG submission 187446) | Marine eukaryotic phytoplankton communities from Arctic Ocean - Fram Strait ARC3M Metagenome (SPAdes) (version 2) | ecosystem: Environmental > Aquatic > Marine > Oceanic | place: Fram...
ATGAAGCCAAACGATAAATTCAAACTTACAGTACGAGACATTGAATTAATCGAACGTGCCTTACAGGGTAAAATTGGAAGACGTGGATTAAGTGTAGCAATGGATCCTGATAGTGTATATGCTGCAGAGCTCCAAGAAGAAATTGATGAGATGCGAGACTTATTAGGTCGCATCCATCATCAAAAAGTTTGGTACACACCTAAAGATGGTAGGTTCCAAGGCGGAGGTTAGTTCGTATTATATGGTAAGCCAAAGCTACTATGAGGTGAATATGAACCACTACCTGTATTAAGTACATTTACATCATTCTTAGTAACAGCTCCACCTACAGGAGCCATGATTGTTGAACTATTATTTGGCGCATGAATAACTGTGGTATGTGAAGTTCCCAGGTATTCTTCTATAGTTCTAAAGAACTCTTCCTGACCACGATGAGTTTGAATCAATGCATCAAGCAATATGCCCTTTTGCTCAGGTGTTCCATTTGTCGCAATTTCATATATGGCACGACCACCTCTGCCATACGCAGCTGTTTCCATACTACTTTGATTACTCTGCATACTTTGAGATACAAAGCTTCTTCTTGCTATACCAGCGGCGATTTTATTTCTTTTGTTAGTTAGCTCAGTTATTCCTTTAGATGCACCATCCATATAAGCGCCTTGAAAAACATCACCAGAACTATCCTGTACCATTTTATCGTAATTGCTTTGTAATAAATCGAGTTGACCGTCTATTTGTTCTAGAGCTTGTTTTTCAGTTAATGGTACTTCATTTGCCCAGTCCCATATGGCGCCAAGTAGTGCTCCTCCAAATAATGACCCAACAAGACCGCCAGCTAAGCCACCAATAAGTATTCCCCACGGACCACCAAACACACCAATAGCTGCACCAGCTGCAAACCCGCCAAATCCGCCAACGGCTTCACCAAATAGTGATACTAACATTCTTTTCATTTCATCGTTTGATACACCTGACTTATATAGTTTATAAAGTTCATGTAGTTGATACACAGACATAGCTACACCAACAGCACCTAAACCTTTTAACAATCCAAAGAATATTTTTCGATGTTTAACGTTTTTAATAGCTTGTTCAATATCAGCTTTAGTTGCGTTTTGGTTAGCACCTTTGTATGCAGCTACCCTTTGATTCTTTGCTTGATTTGAAAGAAAGTTGTTACTAATAGCATCGCCAGCTGCGTTGCCCATAGCCGATCTAGGTACTCCATATCTACGAGTTGGTGTTTTGTTTAAACCAATAATAGGTGTTCTGGCGTTTCCAAGATCCGGTCCATTGCTGTTTCCTGGAAGGTCAATAGCATCAGGCCGTGCCCGAGTGATTCTTTCATTTTCAAGTTCATCGGCCGCTGCTTTTTCTCTTGCGGCTATCTTATCTGCTTTTTCTCGAGCTTTTGCTTCTTTATATTTACGTCTTGTTTCTCTTTCTTCTGCAGCGTTACGTGTGACGCCGCTTCGACCCACCATATTTCCTAATCTTTTTCCGAAAAAATACATTTTAAGTGCAGTTATTGCTGCAACGGCGCCACCTATCACCTTCAATGCCGTGTCAACATTGTCTTGGATTGATTTAGCTGCCTCAGTAACTGAATCAGTCATGTCTGTAATTGCTTTGGGTATATCTGCTAAACTAAACGAGGTAAGAACACTTTCAATACTTTCAAACATACCATCATATTTTGGACCTAGAAACCCTTTCATAAAATTGTATCCAACAAATGCGCCAAGACCAACCTTTAAAAGATTGCCAATAGTACCTATCAAACCACCTTTAAATACTTTTCCAACAGTTTCACCTATCGCAGAGCCAGCATCCTTCAAACCACCAGTAACCATTCCTAAATATTCTTTATTAGATACTCTATCAGTTTTTTCTCTTTTTAAATCAGCAAAATCTCTGTCAGCACGTTCTCGTTCTAAACGTTCGTCAGCTGCGCTATCTGCAGTTTGTAGCATTTGATTTTGAGCTTTAATATTTGCAGATATAGATACAAAGGCATCGGCAAACTTGTCAAGTCTTACGTGTACCTCTCTGTTTGAATCTTCGTTAGAACTTCTCATCAGCTCTGCGTTTTTTTCAAGTTGAGAAACTATAGCTTTGGTATCTTCTGAAATCGCCATTTTTAATTACTGCCTTTGTTCGTTCTGTTTCTGTATAAAGTTAATTAACATGCCAAAATATAAATCTCTTTCATATGGTACCATACCTTCAATTTCATTTATAGAATATTTATGGTGCTGAGCCAAAGTAAATACCGTCTGGTAATAATCTGCTAGAGTCGTATGACTCAGCATCAGATAAAAAAAGAGTTCATACCCTCCACTGCAAATGTTTTTTCTACGCCGTCTTTATTCGTATATTTTAGAGTATGCCTTAACTTTGGCATTGTTTCAAAAAAGTTTTTTATTCCTTGAACAATATCAGAAGAAATACCTTCCATAAAATCATCAACTTCTTTTGCTGAATAATTTTTAAATTCGTGAACTTCATCATCAGATGCCACTTTATCTAAACACGCTGTTAAAATAAAGTAATTTAATAAAGGATCATCTGCATCTCTGTCTCTAATTTTAATGTATTCATCAATAGTAGGGTACTTTAAAAATAAACTAAACTCTTCGTTAATCTTAACTTTGTTTGTATGTGCTTCATCTGTTTCTAAACTTACTGTGTTTAAATCCATAACGAGTTCAATTGTTTCTAATGTATCTGGATCTTTTAATCCAAATTTTGTTTCGTTACTAACTGACTTAGACCTTAAATTCAAAATAAGAAATTCTAAATCAAACATTGCTAATGTATTTACATCAATATCAAACAAACAGTTATTTACTACTTGTTTTGCTGCCAATAATTCCTGCATTGGATCATCAGCTTCTTGTGCAACTAACAAAACCTTTTCTTCTTTTACCGTGAATGGTCTATACTTTACAGTTTCACCGGTTGATGGCATTGTAAGCTCATAAATCGGTAAATCAATTTTTGGTAAACCCATAATCTAATTCTCCTTAAATACCGCCAAGGCGGTTTGTTATATTATCAAAGTTATTCGTAATTCGTGTAAATCTATCTACGCTGTCTTGTATTGATCTAGGTACAATGTTTTGACCAATTAATTGACCAAAATCTCCAACAGACTCGAGAAGTCCAAGTAAACCATTGCCTCTATTAAATCTGCCTGATGTAATTCCTTGGCGTTCACCTGAAAATTCAATTCTGTCATATTGAAAACTTATAGGCAATGTGCTATAACTATCATTTGACTCCCAAGCTAAATCAACGTCTCCTAACAACCCAGGGAATGCACCATCTAATATTGTTTCATAATACTTGCCTGTTGTTAGGAAATCATTTGAAAACGACTTAATCGTTAAACGACAACCATAATCGCTTTTATATCCAATTTCAAATGGTAATGAACCATTGACTTCAGAGTAATTTCCGCCTGAAGTAGAATAGTTAACTACTCTTTGCATCCATGAATGGAAAAATGTTAACACCTGATGGTTTGAGTCTAACATAAAAATAGCTTGAACTGGTTCTGGGTTCATTGAGCTCGGATACATTCTACGTTGCTGTGCAACAGCTTCATAAGATGTTAATGCTACACTTAACCCAGGAATTGCTACGTTTTTACAAAAGAACGTCAAATCTCTCGTATCCATATTAGAAGTATTAACTGGGAAATTATTAATCGTTACTTCAAATAATGACTGCCGCTGTAATCCGCCAAAGCGATCCATTTGCGATTTAAAATCTGTTATACTGAACGCCATGTTATCCTCTGATTATCTTTCTTGAGTCTTTAAAGACTTGTGCTTGTGTGGCACCTACAAAACGTGCCGTTGGTAGAAATAAAGCTACATCCCATTCTGTAGGTGAAATGTATATTAATCGCGATCTTAGTTGACCAGTCAAGTAATGTTTTATGCATGGTTTAAATTCTCTAAATTTACTTGCGCCTGATAAAGTTTGATAGCTTAATTTTAGTTTAGTTGATTCGTCATAGTATTTATTATTAGAGGTTTCATAAAGTGCATCCATTAACTTAGCTCTTAAAACCGGAGGTAAGTAATGCATGTTTATTCCCATAAAGCCACCCTTCGCTCTATTTATAGGAAATATCAAAGGAAATCGGTCATAGTATGGTAATGTTGCTTTATGTTTTGGATCGTAATTAAACATATACATATTGCCTAATTCAAATCTGCTTTTTGCACGTTCTTTACCCATTTCTTTAATCATTTTCTCTGGACGAGTCTGTGTCCTAGTAGTATCTTTGGCTTGTTGACGATACCATTCTCTGGCAGCGTCTGTCCGAGCTGGTATATTACCACTACGAACGCCTTTTAATAAAATATCATCGAATACTTTTGCTGCCATTACTTCAATCCTAGTTCGTGCTCTGTGTAAATTTCAAAGGCCCAACCACGGTCAGCACAGAAATTTCTAGCTGCTTTCCATTTTGCTTCGTTGATACCATATGTTTTTACCTCGTTTAGGTATCTGCGTGATACCCTACCTTTACTCGTTTTCATCTTACTTCTATCCGGCGGTTTTGTTTGTCCTGCCGGTTTTATTTCAATCATCAAAGTTTTCTGTTCACCATTCGCAATCTTTCTATGTACAACAACATCAGGGAAATACCTATGTCTTCTACCATCAATAGGTGACATATATGGTATCACTACTTCTTCACTTTGCCACCATATTACATCAGGATGTTGGTCCACATAACGAAAAAACTTAAATTCCCACGAAGAACGATAAATAATCTTTGTCGGATCACCCTTGTATTTAGTTGGGTTTTTTGGTCGAAACCTACCGCTGTGTGCCAAGTCGTACCTCATAATTTAGTATAAATAGAACTATAAACTATTTATAATCCAACGACAGGAAATTTCATGGCTTTTTTTAGACGTGTCGAAACATATAGAGCAAGAAAAGAACAACGGTTCACAACCTCTTATCAGAGTTTTCCAGAGCAACCACACGCGCACAGTTGTTTATTAGTATTTAAAGATTTTGATTACCAAAGTATTAAACCTGCTAGTAAACAACTAGAGGGAGATTTTTCAACACCATTAAGAACTCCATTTCAACAACCTTTCAATGGACGGACAAGTGGAGCTACGTTAAGAAACAGTAATGCAATTGAATTACCATTTCCTAAAAATTTGCAAGACAATACAGGATTACGTGTTAATGGATTTGAAAGAGGTCCATTCCAAGAGCAAATTGCTGGTAAACTTAACGAGTTTATTGAGGGCAAAGGCAAACTTACTGCAAGAGATATACCTAAACTAATACAAGGCGCTGGTGCTGCAGGACGAGGTGGATTAGAGAGTTTATTCTCAGGTGGAGGCAGTGATATTATAGAATCTCTGCTTGGTACTGATATTAAAAAGGTTGCATCGGCAGCTCAGTACCTATTAAGAAACACTCAATTATTTAGTGGTTTAACAAAATCTATTGACTTAGTTACAGGGCAGACAATTAACCCTCGCGAAACTTTAGCTTTTGAAGGTGTAAATTTAAGAACACATAACTTTTCTTGGGAATTGTTTCCAAACAGTCCTGGAGATTCGGAAAGAATTAAAAACATAACTAATATGATTAAGCGAAAATCTCTACCTGCAGTAGGTAACTTAACTGGCATACCAAAGGCGTTTTTAGAATATCCATCTGTTGTTGAAGTATATTTGTTAGGTATTCAATCTGACCATTGGATTAAATATAAACGTTCAATGATAACAGAAATGCAAGTAGATTATGGCGCCGGGGCAGGAGTTTCAATTATGAAAGGCGGTAAACCTGGTGCTGTACAACTTTCAATGACTATGTCAGAATTAGAAATTGAAACCGCACATGATTATGGAGCTGAAGTTAATTCAGATGACTCAAACGATAATAAAGCAATAGAACAGAGCATCCAAGAAGCTCAAAGGCAGGCGGCAAGAGTGCCAGATCAAGTTGCGGGGAGATAATAATGGCGAAATATTTTGAAAACTTTCCGTTAATAGAATATGAAGGCAAATTGGTACGAGACATTACTCGACGTACTAACTTTACAAAAGAAGTTTCTAATAACCCTTTAATGTATTTACCATATACTGTTAAAGAAGGCGAGAGACCAGAAGACATTGCTGAATTTTATTATGGTAGTGTTGATTACACTTGGGTTGTATATTATTCAAATTCTATACTTGACCCATATCATCAATGGCCAAAATCAGAACAAGACTTTAATAACTATTTAATTGCAAAATATGGCGAAGCATCAGGATTAGTTGGTGAAGATATTGTTGATTGGACAAAAGATGATAATCCTGAAAACATTCTATACTATTATAAAGAGGTATAATTAAATGGCAGTTGATATTGTTAAGTTAGCTCCTGAGTCGTTCCGAACGATTTATTTGCGTAAGGAAGACCGTATTATTTTACGTACAGAACAAGGACGAAAGATTATTATTAAACGTATTATTCCAAGTGAATGGAAACCTTGGAGAGTTTACGATCAGGAATTAGCTGATAACAATAATAAGAAAGAAATATTTTTGGTGGATAATGCTTATTTACCCCAAGTTGCAGATTCATTTAGAAAGAAAATGCGTAGCAAATAATGGCAGATAATCAATTCAATCCGGGCTCGGCAGACGTTACCGAAGCTATAATGACTTCGCACAATGGCAAAGAACAACAAAACATTACTGCGCAAATTGTTTCGTTTAGTTTAAGCCAGTCGATGGAAACGAGTTATAGTGGAACGCTTACTCTACTTGACAGTGTTGGTTTATTTGAAGCGTTTCCAATACGTGGTGAAGAAACAATAGATATAAAAATACTAGGCCATGATTACGGTACAGAGATTAATCTTAAAGTTCATGTATATAGTATTGATAACATTCAACCAAGTGAATCGACGTCTGCAGTATTATTTAATATGAATTTTGTTTCCAATATATCATATAACGCTTCAAGGCGTAGAATTATTAAAGCATATACAAATAAAACTATGGATACAATTTCTCAGTTTATGTTTCATACTTATTTTGCTAAGGTTGGCGCAAAAGATAAGATAGATCCACTCACAAAAAGAAAGTTAGAGTTTAATAGTTATAGGTTACCTATTATTGAAGAACCAGATCGTAGCTTTATAGTACAACCAACTGCAAACATGACTGATTGTATTATTCCTAATATGATACCGACTGAAGCTATGGACTTTATATCAAAACAAAGCTATCAACCAGAAACGCCATCATGTTCTTTTAAATTTTTTGAAACGCTCGATAATTATTATTTTGCTACTGACGAATTCTTTATTAAAAGTGCAAAGACGAGAGACTTAAACCATTTATTTTATTCACCGGCTGCATCTAACGACAAAAGCAATCCTACAGATTTGATTGAAAGAATTGACGATTTAACAATAATGAATAAAGGTTTAAATACTGCAGCAGACATGTTTTCCGGTGCATATAGAAATAAAACTACTGAGATTGATTTGATTAGGCGCAAAATTAATGTACGTAACTGGGGTTATGATAAGAATGCCAAGTATATTGATATGAGTGGTAATCCAAGAAATACTGAAGATGATACACATACTTCTAGTTTTAGAAAAGATACATTTACAGAAGAAAACGCTAAAGACTTTTTAGTCTTTAAAGACTATCAACAGAACGGCGATATACCTAGTACATTACATACCGATAGATTTATTTCAGAAATTGTTGGAAATAGAATTTCATATAAACATCACTTAAATAAAACTATGCTTGGCGCTAAAATGAAAGGTCGATTGGATCTTCGCCCTGGAATGTTAGTTAACTTGAGTATTAAAAATTTAGATGGTGTTGATAACGCGCAAAGAAATAGTACATTATCAGGTCGTTATTTAATTAATACGGTTAATCATAATCGCGACGATAAAGGTACACTTCATTGTGGCCTAGTATTACAGAAATTTGGTTGGAGCAGAGGTGACATCGATGTTTGATTATGGTAAAGGAATACGAAATCCATTATTTTTTGTAGGTGTTGTTGAAGAAGTCGTAGACCCACGAAGAGAAGGTCGTGTTAAAGTACGTGCGTTTGGTACACATGGATTAAATTGGGATATTCGCAAAGAAGATTTGCCTTGGGCTATATGCGTCAAAGGCGATTACGATCCTAACGGTACAATCGGCAGTGGTATACCTGCTTTAAATAGTTTTGTATTTGGAATGTTTTTAGATGGAATTGGTGCTCAACAGCCAATGGTACTTGGTTTAATTCCAACTCAATATACTGAGCCAGTTGATCCGGTAAAGAATGGTTATGGCGCAATACCAAGAAAGAATGCAGAATTACTTATGCGTGGTTCAGCCCCAGAAGATTTTGGTCAACCTCAAAACTCCAGAAGATCGCGTGGTGAATATTCACACGAAACTCAGGTAACAGACCAAAATACAAACAGGACTGAAAACGTCGGTATTGCTGGATCAGAAGCAACTTGGTCAGAACCTTCAGTGTCATATAATCCAGAATATCCATTTAATAAAGTTATTGAGTCAGGTTCTCACGTTATTGAATTAGATGATACTAAAGGTGCAGAACGTATTTCCATATACCATAAATCAGGTTCTTATATGCAAATAGACCACCGCGGTGTTACTATTAATAAATCAGTTGACGACCAATACACAGTATTAGATAGAAATGAACATAAGGTTGTTGGAAAAACGGGCGGCAGCGGGTTTAGCACAGTAACGATTAATGGTAATTCATACGTTAAAGTTAATGGACATAAAACAGAACAGATCCAAGGTGATTATAAAGTTGAGGTTGGTGGTAATTATTACCTTGATATAGCAAAGCAAGGTTCAATCAATGCTGGTACACAAGTTCAAATGAGGGCAGCCGACGTAAAAATCGAGGCTAATGTTAGTAACTTGTCTATTAAAGCTGCAAAAGAAATACAAATTCAATCTGGTATGGCAACTTCAATTAAATCTGATTATGTTTATATGCAAGCGTTAACAGAACTTAATATGAAGGCAGCTCTTAATAAAATAGAAGGTACTGACAGTATTGAGATTTATGGCGAAGCTGTTGAAGTTACTGGTACTGGTAGAATTGATATTTCAGGCGATCAAGGCGTAATAATTGGTTCAGAAAGCGATATCAGTATTAACACACCAGAGACTGTACATATTGATACGAGAGTTAATATGGCTAATAATGGTGCAGAAACTCCTAGCGTTTGTTTACCTTGTGACGAAGGCCAAGATGCTACAGATATTGAAATGCCACCACCAAATACTGAGAAAATTGTAATTACCGATGAAGATCCAGAATCACATGGCGGTGGCGGTGGTGTAACAAGCGGCGATGATGCAGAAGGTGAAACTGACACCGAAGAAAATCAAGTTCCATCAACGGCAGTAACACAATCTAATCTTACACCGTTGCTTGACCTGATTGCTGCCAAAGAAGCTAATTTTGATCGAGGCAAACCAACAGGTTATGATTCTATATCTGGTCAAATACCGGTAGCACTCATACCAAGCAAGCCGATTACTACAATGACTATTGGCGAAATACTAGATTATCAAAATAGAATTGATGAATTTGATCCTGGGATTAACTCAGAAGCTATGGGTCGTTATCAATTTGTTGAAGATACATTGCGCGGGTTTAACAATGATGAATATAATACTCTAAGCTTAGCTTATAAAGCTGGAAGGGGTGAAAAGCCTGTCTATGAAAAAGCTGGTTTGTCTAAGAGTGATTTATTTAGTGCACAGAACCAAGATTTATTAGCTATAGAACGTTTAAAGTTCCGGGGCCTAAATGATTTCTTAGATAATAAAATAAGCATTGTTTTCTATGCTAATAAATTATCTGCAGAATGGGCATCATTACCAATTGTATCCGGTATTCACGCAGGTAAGAGTACATATGAGGGTGATGGAATTAATAAAGCAACCGGCGATATACAAGAAGTTTTAAATACGTTAAAAGCGCTTAATCCTAAGTGGGAGGAGTATTACAAAAAATGAGCATAGATAACTGTTTAATACCAGATGTAAATAGAGTAGAAACTTCATCTATTACAAATACGACAAACGGTAATGGTGAATACACATTATCGCAAATTGCAGTGTTTGAAAGAGATTTTAGAAATAATGTTAGTAACACAGAGGTTGGTAATCCATTAACTCGAGCAGTAAATAAGTATCCAGATTTTTACGAAAACCTTAATAAAATTAATCTTATTTTAGAGTCTGATAATATCAAAGAAAGAATTCCTAAATACGAAGTCCTTACTATTAAACAGACAAAGCTTGGTAAAGTATCTCTTTCGCCAATTGAGTTTGCTGATTATCTTAAAGACAATAACTTAACTCCTATCACTGCTAACTTTATAGCAAATCAAAACCCACCAAAGTTTTTACAAAGCCTCGACGATTATTTGAGAGATGGATTTGCTAATTCTGTTATGGGTGGTTTCTGCGGATTAATGCCAAATGTGTTTGGAGCTATTGGAGCATTCTTTGGTATCATTGGCGCGGTAGACGCACTGATTGGTGATGCCCTTAGTTTTATTAGTAAAATAAGGAACCCCTTAGATACATTACAGGCTGCCTTTGATGCTATTAAAGTAAAAGCGCTTATTAAATCAATTAAAGAAAAAATAACTAAAACGATTATGGGTGTTATTAATAAAATTCAAAGCGCAGTTGAAAATTTTAGTGTTGCTGGTGTTGTTAGCCAAGTTGAAACTTTAGTTAAAAACACTGTTGGTGCAACTTTATTTAAATTACAAGAAAACATTATGAAATTTTTTAGTGAAGAAAATATAAAATCTATTCAACGTAAAATTACAGGAATGATTGATTATGCGGTTGGCCTATTTGATAATCCATCAATAGAAGAAATAATGTTTTTAATCAGTAGAATATGTGGCTTTGCTGCAGGTATGGAAACCCTTATTAGTGGACTTAAAGATCCATTAGATAAAACTGCAAACCAATTTCTTAACGGTATTACTATGATGAAAGCAAACTCAGGTATAGTTACAGCAGATGTAATTGCTGCCGGCGGAATACGGATGGACGACGCACATAGAGCAGAAATGATTAGACAAGCAAAACAAAAATTAGTTGAGGCAGGTAATGAACCAGATATTCCTGACGAAACTTATGATGGCGTACCTTCGTGGGATCAAATTAAAGATGGAAAACATCCTAAAATTCATCTATATCTACTTTCAAATCTCACTAAATCAAGTTGGGAAGGTTTGACTGCAGAAACAAGAGCCTCTCTTATATTGTTATGGGATCAGGCGCACCTTAAAAAGCCTTTTGTTTGCCGTAGTTTCTATAGATCGCAAGAGCATCAGGATAGATTATATAAAGCAATGCTTGAGAAATATGGTAGAGATACTGGTACAGTTGCAGAAGTTTCTCAGCATACATCAGGCCTTGCGGTAGATTTACATTGGCCACAGTTTGATCCTTACGCCAAAGAAACTGATGATTTTATTGTTATTGCTAGAAACTTAGGGTTTAATGGTATTATTCGTTATAACAAGTTTTTACATATAGATCGTAGGTCATATGAGATTAATTTAGATTTCCGTACTATTATAAAATCAAAACTACCAGACCTACAGTCTGAAACTGCAAGAGCTCTGGCTCCAATTATGACACCTCGCGGCCCAGAGATAACAGACGAATTTTTAGCTCAAATTGAAGCTATTTTAAATGAATGATTATAAATAACTATAAAGCATCGGATACCAATCAATGGTCGTAAACTTATTAACACAGAGACAAAAGAAAATCTCTATATATTCTGACTTCAAGAAAAACCTTGAGATCAGTCCATTATCGTTAGATTTAACTCTTAATAAAGATGAAGATGCAGTAAAAGAATCAATTATAAATTTGTTATTAACTGATCGTGGCGAAAGACTAATGCAGCCAGCACTTGGTGGTAATTTGAGAGCAATGTTATTTGAAAACATAACACCTGGCGTAATGGTAATGATTGAGGATCAAGTAAGAACAACCCTCGATTTGTATGAACCAAGAGCAGAGGTTATTGACGTTAGTGTAACTTCAAATATCGACGATAATGTCGTTAAGATACGAATTGAATTTTACATATCAAATAATCAACAACCTATATCAGTTGATGTATTTTTAGAGAGGACTCGGTAAATGGCCAAGTTAAACATTTCAGAATTAGATTTTGACGCGGTCAAAACTCAGTTTAAACAATATTTACAATCACAGACTCGATTCAAAGATTATAACTTTGAAGGTTCAAATATGTCAGTGTTGCTTGATGTGTTAGCATACAATACTTATCAAAATAATTTCTATACAAATATGGCAGTTAATGAAATGTTCCTTGACTCTGCAGTATTAAGAAACTCTATTGTTTCACACGCAAAGGAATTAAACTATTTACCTAGATCACGCAGGTCTGCCAAGGCTATCGTTAAGGTTACGATTACGGATGATAATGCTACAGGTCAATCAATTACAATTCCTCAATACTCACCTTTTACTACAGTTTATAATGGTGAAAATTTTGAATTTGTAACAAACGAAATGTATGTTGCTAAGAAAACTGCGCCAAGAACATTCGTTGCTGAAAACATTGAAATCTTTGAAGGTCAAATGTTAGCCAGTTTTGAACGTGAAGGTTTCTTTGTTGACGACGATGGAATTTTAAGGGTAACACTATCAAACGAAAACGCAGACACTGAGTCTATTTCAGTATTCGTTGACGCTGAAGCTACAGAAAACGAAAATGTATTCCTACGCAAGAATGATATTTTCGGTGTAGGACCAACAGATAAAGTATTTTATATTGAACCATATATTGATGGGCGATATACAATTTACTTTGGTAATAACGTTTTCGGATTTCAACCAGAAGAGTTTGAGGATATTAGAGTACGTTATAGAATTACATCAGGCATTGAAGGTAATGGAGCGTTTGCATTCTCACTCATAACTTCCACGGGTACAGCGGTAGTTGAAACGATACAGAGTGCAAGCAATGGCGCTGAACGTGAGTCAATGGAAAGTATTAGATACTTTGCTCCAAAATCATTACAGATACAAGAACGTGCAGTAACAACATCTGATTATGAAATCTTATTAAAATCAAACTTCCCTGAGATCCAATCAGTCGCTGCATACGGTGGTGAGGATTTAGAACCTCCACAGTTTGGTAAGGTTGCGATTTCAATATATCTTGGTCAAAACCAAACGAGTTTATCTACAACGTTATCAAATACTTATATTGAGTATTTAAAAGATAGAAGTCCACTGGCGATTGAACCGGTATTCGTTCCATCAAAGTTCCTATATGGTTGTACCACAGTTGATGTTACTTATAACCCAAAACTTACAAGTAAATCAGAAGGTGACTTAGATGTATTGATAAGAGATGCTATTAAATTATATAGTGATACTTATTTAGATGACTTTAATACCTTTGCAAGAATTTCTAAAATAGCTACATCTATTGACGCGTTAGAAACAGCAATCATTGGTACATCAATTAGTATTATGCCTTATATTGAGTATTCACCAGCATTAGGTATTGCTCTTAATCCATCATTTAAATTTGAAGCTGCACTTGTTAAGCCATATCCTTTTGATACTTCAGACGGTTTCAATGATTATAAACCAGCAATCAAAAGTGGAGTATATACACTTGATGGTACTGATGCATATCTGCAAGACGATGGCCGAGGTAATATTCAAGTTATTGCTAACGATATCGCAAACCCTAAAGTTATCAAACCAATTGTTGGAAGCGTAAATTATAAAACTGGCGAAGTTAACTTGGTTGGATTTATCGCTAACAGCTATATTGGATCAGGTATTAAGATTATGGCTAATACAATATCAAATGATATTAAAGCGCCGGCAGGAAGAATATTTGGAATTAAAAATTCAGACGTAACAATTAAACTTACAGGTTCACAAACAAATGCCCGTTAGCAATACCAAAGAAGTAGAAAAACAAATATCCTTTAAAATCGCGCAACAATTTCCTGCGATTTATAGAGAGAATAATGATGAGCTGGTTTCGCTTGTTACTGATTACTATAAGTTCTTAGAGACAACGCCAAACCAATCAATATATAATGCAAGAAGGATGTTTGAATACCGCGATATTACTACAACATTATCGAGTATGATTTTATTCTTTCAGAAAAAGTTTTTAGCAGACCTACCTTTATTGGAAGATACTAGCGTACGGTTAGTTGTTAAAAATATATTAGATTTATATAGACGAAAAGGTTCAGCGTCTAGTGTTATTTTATTCTTTAGAATGTTTTACCAAGAAGATGTTGAAATATTTAATCCTTCTAAATACATTTTAAAACCATCTTCATCTAAATGGCAAACTGGTAATTATCTACAGATGATACCAAACAATGGATTGTTTTACGATTCAACCGGTGAAACTTCTTACGAATATTTTGACCTATTAAACAAAACAATTATTGGATCTACATCAAAGGCACAGGCTGCAGTCGATAAGATTAACTTTATTCTTTTAAATAATACTCTTACACCGATTTTATATTTAACAGCTTTAAAAGGTACATTCAAAAGATTTGATGATATTGTAGCCCGCGTAGATGGTAAAGACATATCCTTTGGCGTATTAAATGGTTCAGCTTCTGACGTTATTATTGACCTTGACTTTGGCGGTACCACAGGTAATGAAGTTGGCGATGAAGTTTATATCAAAAGCAGTTTTGGTGTAGGCGGGGTTGCTCTTGTTACTGATACAGAAGACAAGTTTACGGGCATAGTCGACTATACATTAACTGATGGCGGATTTGGTTATACAATAGCCAACACAAGACTCGAAGTTTCAAACCAAGTAGTTATTTTAAATAACCCAGACTTATCATTTGTTGAATTAGAAAGATTAACAGATACGAATGGAAACGAAGGAACCGTAATTGGTCAAAATTCGTCAGCCGTCGGAGTTAAGATGGATGTTGGTGATTCTTTTGATATTACACGAAACATATCAACTCTCGACAGAGATGTTAATGTAACATTTATTCCATATAATACTAATACTGGAGAAGGTGATATATTTACTATATCTGCTAAAAACGATACTTCACCAGGGCCGTTATATCCTGACACTGGTAATGCAAATACTTCTGTTAAAGTTGAGTCTCTTTCCAATATTGAAACTATCGCTTTAATTACAGATCCTATTGCACCTTTCCTTGGTGTAACTCTTAATGCATCAAACTATAACGCGGCTCCTGCTACTCAACCTATGTCAGGTTCAGCAGATCCTGTAGTACTTGGCACAGCCTTAGAAGACGCATTTGCTTTAGAAACACTTCAAATTGGAACAATTAATGATTTTGAAAATATTGATCCGGGTGCAGATTATCTAAACGACGTATTTACATTAATTAGAGATGAAGTAATGATTGCGTTTGATAGATACGAACAGCGATTAGTTATTAATCCATTCAGTGCTGCGTTTTCAGTAGGCGATGATATTACTCAGCCATCAACAGGTGTAGCTGGTATTATAACGGCTATTAATGTTGACAGAGGGTTTATTCAAGTTCGGCCATATGCATACTACGGTTTTAAAACAGCTGACATTAGCCACGAAGGCACTGCTTATACTGTTATAGCAACTGAAAGAGATTATGAATCTGAATTACTTGGCGCAAACGCTGAAATGCAATCACGTACTCAATTTGCTACTGGCAGAATATCTGAAGTAAAAGTTACGAACTCTGGTTTTGGTTATTTAAATGAAGAAATAGTATATCTTACTAATTTGGCTGGAGCAGTGTTGGCTAAGGGTCAATTATTTGCAGACAATCAAGGTATTACCGCAGGGTTCTGGGGAAGTGAAACATCGCATATAAATGGTTATAAAACTGATGGTACATATTATGATAGCCAAAACAGAATACATGACTCTGATTTTTATCAGGAATATTCGTATCAAATTAAATCAACTGTTGACTTTGATTCATATAAAGATACACTTAAACAGAATGTGCACTTGGCAGGTACTAGAATATTTGGTGCATTTGCATATAAAAAGAAACAAGTAGTTGGTGTAACAGCTAAGTTTGGTAGAACAATTAAGAACGATCCATTAATTGGTGGAGATCCAATCGTTGGACCAAATCAATTACCGATTGTACCAAGATACAGTTCAGATAGAACAACAATTACAGTAGACTCTGTTAACTTAAAGGTTGATACAGTTTGATAAATAATAAAAACGGCTTAGGAGCAAAATAATGGCAAAGCAAACGATTGGCGTTGGATTGGTTGGTAACGATGGTCTCGGCGATCCATTACGTAACGCATTTGTTAAAGTTAACGAAAACTTTACTGAATTATATACTGACGCATTTGATGGTGCATTCACATCATTAACTGGTAGACCAACAAGTTTATTATTCTACGTGAATGATGGAGCAAACAACCAAGTTCTTACAACTGACGGTAATGGCAATATAACATTTGAAAATGGTTATGGAAACACTGATGTTGATAATCATTTAAATATTGGCAGTGCAGCAGCAGATCAGGTATTGGCTTGGTCAGGAACTGATTACGAATGGGTTCCTCAATCTGGTGGTTCAGGTGGCGGTGGCTTATCAAACAATGAAGTGATTAGCGTTATAACTGGTTCTGATTTAGATATGGCCGGTAACAAAGTATTATTTGGTAACGTATATGACGCAGAAGGCGATTTGCCTGCAGCTGGTAGTTATCATGGTATGTTTGCTCACGTACATGGAACAGGTAAAGCATATTACGCACATGCAGGTGCTTGGGTTCGTTTAGCAGACTTTTCTGAAGTTGGCGGCGGTGGTGGTTCATTACCAAGTCGTTCATCACCTTCTAATGTTACAGCATCAATTGCTGATGGTGTTTCAACAGACATTGATATTACTGGTTATAAAGGATATGCATTATATTCAATCACAACATCACACCCTGCTTGGGTAACACTTTATACAACTAACGCAGCCCGTGTTGCAGACAATTCCAGACTTGAAACAGAAGATCCTGCGCCAGATGCAGGTATTATTTCTGAGGTAATTACATCAACTGGTAATTTAAAAGTACTAATAGCGCCAGGTGCAATTGGTTATAATTTAGAATCAACACCAACTGCGAATATACCGGTAAAGGTAAGAAGCAAAAATGGTAGTGCTGCTGCGATTACAGTAGCTATAGAAATACTTCAGTTAGAGGCATAACATGCAAAAAGAATGGATTGTTACACTTCATAATAAAGAGGATTTAGATTCTTTTTACGAAGACATGGAAACTGAAGGTGGAACATTACACATTCCGGGTCGCGCTGTTCCTGTCTCTGATAGGAGACAAATAAGTCGCAATACTCATTATATGTTAACTAATGAAGAAGCAATGGAATTACAAAACGATCCTAGAGTTTGGGGATGTGATTTAGTAGAACTAATTGAATTAACTACCAAGCCTCAAGGATGGTCTGTTGTTAATCAAAAGTTTTCAAAAGATTGGTTTACAGATGCAACAGATTTTAACTGGGGTTTACTTAGACATTCTGAAGCTGCTAACAGATCCAACTGGGGTGCCAACGGAACTACAAA
>Ga0209092_10002282_pt1 | contig 17689 bp, 16 predicted proteins | sample FraStrMetagenome_FD_187446 | JGI IMG/M metagenome (GOLD analysis project Ga0209092, IMG submission 187446) | Marine eukaryotic phytoplankton communities from Arctic Ocean - Fram Strait ARC3M Metagenome (SPAdes) (version 2) | ecosystem: Environmental > Aquatic > Marine > Oceanic | place: Fram...
AGCCTCCTAGAGGGGCCCTATCGACTAGTCTTACTGGGGGAAACTCTTGTGCTACCCGCGTGTAATTGGCTTGGTGGACCCCCGTTAACAAAATATACCGCAGAAACAAACAAACAAACAAACAAACGTACGTACAATAAGTTTGCAATTAAAAAGCACAAAATTAGTGTAACAATATTTTTTATTCACATTATAACTACCGTAACACATATAAAACAACAACCGTAACATATCAATACCTATTTACAAAATATGTAGTCATAAGCAACCTGCATAATGAAGAAGAGACGTCATCCTCGAATCATCTGCATATGATGTGTGAGGTAGAAAAAATGCTATGTATCTATCCAAAAGAATTTGGATAACTTCGCATGTTTGTGCGTTTCTGATATTTTCTTACTAGGGCTCATTCCATAAAGCTACGTATCTATAGTAATTAAGTAACTTATGGAAGAAAGACCATGTATTACATTCACATAGAAAGACATAATATTTATGCTATAGTTTACGAAGGAATCGAGATTGTAATATGGCATGATTATCTAAATGATGCATGCATTTGATTCGTCGGAAATTTATTGGAGTATTGTGACGAATGAATACCTACTGTCATTTGTTTTTGAAAGATACGTTACGATTTAATTATAGGTTTTATATGTAAGATCTATGTAGACGCATTTATATATTTTATCTGTCTTCAAAATATGCTCAATCTTCATGCTTTGCAAAATGACATTTGTAACTAAGTAGTTTTCTTTTTCAACTTGGCCACGTTGATGGAATCTTTTTAGTACCAGTACAAAGTAACATACTGGCAGAAATATCACTCATTTAATGCACGTTTCCATTATTTTTGTCCCGCCTCACATAAAAAATATTTCATAACGAAATTAACCTAAAATTCGAAACATCCAACATGTCAGAGGGATCAAGGAAGAAGATGCAGTTTTCGAAAGCGAAATCAGTTGCTAGAATTAATCCGAAAGAGTCGTCTTATGACACTTTAAATCCTGTTCGTTTCAAAACTCAATTTTATGGTTTTATTGCTCGTAATGATATCGAAAAGAAACAAACCGAACTTAGGAGGCAGATGGAGACGCTCAGTCAGGAACTGAGGGAACTAGAAAATCATGCAAAAATGGTAGAAGACGGAGTTGTTGAGTTGGATGATGATGATGATTTGGAAGATGACATGGAACCAAATGTTATGTCTGATAATGATTTCGAAAGTTGTTTCGAGCCAGAAGAAATGAGGTGTCTTGCTTTGGTTGCCCACAACCATATGAAACCTGCAATGAGGTTATTTGTAGAAGGAAACAAAAACATTCTTAAAAAATTTCGTCTCACAGGTACAAACACAACCATGTCAATGCTGCATGAGGTTTTTGGTGATGATCCAGCTGTCCGTTACGGACCAACCTGTCAATCAGGTCCTTTGGGAGGAGACGCAGAACTTTGTGCTCTTATGGTTATGGAAGAGCTTGGAGGAATGATTTTCTTGCAAGATCCTATGGACGCTCATCCACATACTGTCGATATTGAGAGTCTCAATCGCCAAGCCAATGTACATGATGTGCTCGTTGCAGGGAATTGTTCTTCTGCATATGCTATGACAGCTGTCTTACGTACAGCTCTCCGTTTTGGAAAGAAGGGTATGATTGGATCTTTTTTCAAAACAGAGTATACTCCTGCTGTAACAGAGTATTTTAAACGAAATTCTGTCGTACCAACCCCTATCGTGGATGAGGAAACTCAGTTCATTGACGACCAAGCTGCCAAAAAGCAAGCAATGCAAGCTATGAGAAGTGGTCGCTCCTTAACCAAGGGATTGAGTGTTGCCATCTTGAATGTGAATGCCGAAAATAAAGCCCACAGGAGGAAATCTACGGTTACATTTAATGCCAACAATGCTGCAGAAGCCGTACAACAAATGGATTTAGAAGAAATCGACGTCGAACTCGACGATTATGACATGGATGACCATTTTGAAGACGGAGAAATCTTCACAGAAGTCAATGATAATGACTTTTTCAGCCAATTTATGGCTGAGGAAATGCGTTGTCTTGCGCTTCTTGCCCATAAGCATTTGAAAGCAGAATTGAAATTATTTGTTGAAAAAAACAAAAATGTGCTTAGAAAATTTCGTCTCACTGGTAATCTCAGTACTATGAAAATGCTCAAAGAGGTTTACGGTGATGACCCTATGGTAAGGTATGGACCCACCTGTCAGAGTGGGACCTTGGGTGGAGATTCACAAATCTGTGCACTCATGTGTTTAGGACAGCTAGGTGGTATGGTGTTCTTACAAGATCCTATGTATGCACACCCTCACCAAGTCGATATTGATTGCCTCAACCGTCAAGCTAATGTCCATGATGTTTATGTTGCAAACAATCCAAATTCCGCGTATGCCATGATGACCGTGCTTCGCAAATCGTTGAAAAAAGGAAATCGTGCTAGAATTTCTTCATTCTTTGAGACTAAAAAGTCGCCTAGTGTTGCAGAATATAAAAAGAGGCAAAAAGCTGTTCTTGATGCTAACATTGCTGCAGCAAAGATGAAGGAGGAAGCCGATGCTTTTTCGGAATTGCAAAAAAATCGTTCTCGTGGACTTCAAAAGAAAAAGAATTCAATGTCCAAAAGTTTTTCCCTCTTTAGTTCCAAGAAAATTTAATATAATTTACATGCCCATATTTATCAAGTCGTAAATAACTTGTATGTTAAAGCAGTGAGATAATCTCTACTTCTAAACACAGTCTAAATTCAAACTCTATTATTTTTCACTTAGTTTTTTTCTAGTGCAAATGAGGCATCTAATTCAAAACAAATACTTCTTTGGGAATAGACATGAAAACAGCTAAAAAAAAGAAATGCACCTTTACTAAATGCTAACAGAAGTATCCCGGTTCGTTTCCCCAAACCATATCAATTTTGATGCATAATATAATGCAAGTCATTTATACAAAGTCGTCATTTAAGACTCCTTCATGTGAACTCGATTTCATTATCATCCTTCGATAATACCCATCCGATTTTTGCATCAAGCTATCATGATTGCCCTTCTCCACAACACCTAAACCTGGTTGCATAACAATTATTTCATCTGCATTTCGAACAGTTTGTAAACGATGCGCTACCACCAATGTTGTCATGACACTTTTCTTTGGTATTTTTTCAGATTTATCTCGTTTCATCAGTAACGCGTCTATTGCCTCTTGTACTAATCGTTCTGAGTCCTGGTCTAGAGCAGAGGTTGCTTCATCTAGAAGAAGAAGGGATGGTTTTTTTGCCACTGCACGTGCGATTGCAATGCGTTGCTTCTGTCCGCCGGATAATTGTCTACTCATTGATTAAAAACATTTTGCAACCTTATTAGTCTGTGTTTTTTGTACTATTTTTCATATAAAAATATTACTTACACTCCTTTTTCTCCGACTTCCGTATCATAACCAAGAGGAAATTCATTAACGAACGAATGAACATTTGCAAGTTTAGCTGCTTCAATAGCTTCTGATCGAGTGACGGATTGGGAGCCATATAAAATATTAGACAATATTGTTCCGGAAAATAAAATCTGGACAAAAAGAGGCGAGAGAAGACTTAAATCAATTTATGCGAATCAAAAATTTTCAATTCAAGACGAAAATGCTTACTGGATCTTGAGCTACGATTCCAACTCTCCTTCTGAAGTCTCTTATACTCAAGTTCCGTAAATCTATTCCATCAACCAGAATTTGTCCAAGTGATGGATCATAAAATCTTTCTAATAAAGAGACAATTGTGCTTTTCCCACATCCACTAGGACCTACCAATGCAACTGTTGAGCCAGAAGGTATTTTAAGGTTCAAATTCTGTAGAATAATTTGGTTCCGTCTCAATGGATATGTGAAATGTAAGTGAGACAACGTTATTTCACGGTTAATGGCCATAGCATTATGAATTTCATTTTCGATCTCATCCTGTTGATTGGATGTTAAGAGAGAGGTTTCATTTCTCTCTGTCGCTGTGCTGAATGTTTTTGAGAAGTTTGTTCCAGGAGGAGTGGGAAATCGATCTAAAATTGCAAAAACTTTTTCTCCAGCACCTGAACTCTTAATTAAAGATGTATATGATTGAAAAAATTGTAGTGTGTATTCCTGTTTGCAAAGAAATTGAAAAAGAAATCAGCGAAGAGCTTGTTGCAAAATGACGTTTTTCCTTCGCATTAAAAACACCTTTGTAAAAATACCTGTAACTGTCCTTGATAAAGCATGAAGGCCAATAAAACTTCTGCAGTTAATTTGTTATCTTTAATCAAATTCGCACCGACGAAAAGTAGTGTCGCTTGAATACATGTGTTGATAAAGAATGTGGATATGACCATATAATATACTCCTGTTGCAAAAAGCTAACATCATTCGCAATGAAGCAAAGTTTTAAAAAATAAATATTTTGTATATTCGTACGATGCTGTTCCATCATTCTTACCTGACTCATATTCAATCGAAAATGTGCTTCTATTTTGTCATCATACTTTTTGCATTCAACGTCTTCCGTTGCAAAAGATATCACAGTTCGTATACAGGTGAGAGCTTCTTGAGCAACATTATTCGCCTCTGCTAAGGCCGTTTGCACTGCAGTAGCATTTTTGGCAAGCCAATTCCCATATTTTTTATTCGCTAGAGCAACAACTGGTATAATAGACAATGCTGTGCATCCCAATGGAGGACATCGGATGAGCATATAAAGAGATATTCCTGCAATTCTAACAGTTGCTTCAATACTAAATCGAAAAAACCATGTAAGATCACCGGCCATTTCACCACAGTCACTAGTCAATCTACTCGTCAATTCTCCTGTATGAACCTTGTCAAAATATGCCATTTCTTGGCCTAGGATAGCTTTGAAAGTGTCTACTCTCAAACTCTTCACCATCCTTTCCTTTGCTCCTCCAAAAAGATAAACACACCAAAAGTCTAATACAGCATCGACAGTTCCTAAAATCATTATGAGGCATATCGATTTTTTTGCAGAATCATAATCATTACGTGAAAGTGCCCCAATTGTGGAACTCACGAGATGAGGTATGCTCAGAGAGAACGGGAGTCGAATAAGGAGCACAATGCAACCAGAAAATAAAGTAAATTTCTGTGGCGAAGCTAATTGAAGTATTCTGCGCACACCCTGTAGTCGATTGATTTCATTGGAAGAGGAATTAATATCATCAGCAGATGTTCTAGAATCTGATGGAATATAATTTACGTCTTCTTCGTCTTGAGAACTTTCGAATTCAAGTAGAGGAATTGTATTTGCTTCATAATCATCTTGTGTAAAATTAGAATATCTGGGCCATCGTATTCTATTTCTAAATTTACAGCAAAAACTTCTTCTAGTTGATGCTGGTATATCCGGAAAGTCTGCGTAATCCGTTTGTCTAGAGAAACTTTGATAGCCTTCTTCGAATGGATGTTGATTTTCAGTGGAGAAACAGAATGAAGTCATGAGTACCACAGAAGATAATATCATAAGAAAACATCCGGCAGCAAGCAAATTCAGATTATTAGCATTGCTGGATTCAGATGAATTTGATAAGTTGGATCGCATTATCGACATAACACACATGAAACTGGCCAAAGTTTGTGCTATTAAAGCTAACCGACAATCATATATTTCATATTCATGAAGGTTGAAACGATCATTGGATGCAAAGTTTGGTTTCCAATTCATCATCAAGGTCAGAAATGAAAAAGACATCAAAATACCGCCCATGAGTTGGATAACAAGAGTTTCATTTGAAGATTTTTCATTTTCATTCTTTGTATTGAACAGAATTTGTTCGGCAAATGTGGGGGCTAGCAGAAAAAATGTACTGGCAATGAAAAAGAGGAGGGAGATGAATTTAGAAGATTGTAGTGCGAAAGCTTGATACTTCATTGGAAATTAAAAAAACCGTTTGATGCTCGACTTGGAAGTTGTATGAGACCAGAACACAATGAAGAAAGTCTCTGCTGCAGTATAAAGAAGAAAATTGGAAAAACTTTTCACTTTTTGTTTTTGATGTCAAATTGTATGTTGTCATATCTCTGCTGTTAGTAGATGCCTGCTGATGAAAGTTAGTGCCGTAGGTAACGGTCTAAACTGCCATGAAGCCAATAATATAATCACGTGGGAGTATTTGATTATGCCAGAGGCCACGCGAGTCTACATATATAATAAAGGCTGAAAACTTAACTCTTTGACTGGTACATTGTTCTACGTAAAAATATGTTCCCCGATTGTAATGGTACGGTAGTTGATCTTAAAAGTTGTTGGATAAACGCTTCGAAGCGCGACGCTCATTCCAATCTTACCTCGCTCTCTGAAAGACGAGACACAACTAACAAAATGAAGCTTGTCAAACTACTTCAAAAGCTGAATAGAGAGGCAGTTACAATAGAGTTGAAGAATGGAACAGTGATACATGGTACTATTGTAGGAGTAGATGCCAGTATGAATTGTCATTTAAAAAAAGCAAAGGTAACTTTGTAAGTTATGCTTAGTGGAAAAGACGTTCATCGATGTCAAAGTGAAGTTTGTCATCAATAATTCTTTTCAAGAGTATGATAATATTTGTTTATTTTTGCAATTATGATTGTTGCTCATACAATGTTGTTCTTTTTCTCGTTTTCCAGAAAAGGGAAGAACCCAGCATCATACGCCACCCTAAGTGTGAGGGGAAATACCATTCGAGCTTTTTTGCTACCTGATGCTCTCAATCTTGATGCATTATTAGTAGATGACACGCCTAAGGTAAATGACATGCAAAAATTTTGACTTGTAGCTTTTTCCGTATTCATTATTTGATTTAGCTAATTCCTATTTTTGATACTCCATTTCTTATCGTAATCTCTTTCCCCAGAACATACAAAAAGTGAGCGCTGAGCCTATGGGAGGAATGGGACGTGGAAGAGGCAGAGGTCGTGGTGGTGGAATGAGAGGAAGAATGATGGGTCGAAGGTAGTTCAAATGAACTGCGTGTCGATTAAAAAAATCAGTTGGATATTTTCATAAATTGAATGTATAGCCTGTGTAGAGATATCATGGATCGAAATTGATGCAATTATAAAACAACCTCTTTGTGTGAAACAGAAATTTACGAAAGTTTTCTGTAAGAATAGAAGATGCATGATAATTGAATTTCCTTCGTCTGACATTCTCTTAAGTTTTCATCAATATATGTGATTTCTTTCCATGATTTCAAGGCAATATAAAATTGTCATTTTCTGAAATCGAGAACAAATACGCTCATGTAGCAAGTGATAACTATTAGATACAACATTCTTTCATAAAGTTTGCAATAATGTAGTAGAGTGAACAAAAAGCAGAATGAATGATTATCGTGCAACCGAATAGATTGATGCTCTTTCGAACAGAAATATATGGAACTTATCAATAGTTTTTACTTGCTATAGTATGCTTTTCTTTAGTTTTCTCTACTAAAAGTATCATCGGTGATGAAGGTGGGATTCTCCTACTGCGCAATCTATTCAAATGTGTTTTGTCAATTAATTCTTATTCGTACGTGGTAATATTCCAACTGAAATTGCTGCTGTCAACGAAGTTTTTGCAACCCTGACATAAAAAGAAACTGCTGCTGTTGATGAATGAATAAAATGAACAATATTGTTTATTTCCAATCAAAAACAAATATTCAAACGAAATTATACCTGTTTCTTTTTATTCTCTCCTCATTTTATAGATCTGAGGGTTTGACAATACCAAAAACGAACCTCTCTGCCAGATATGCACGTACTTTAGCAAACTCACTTCACAACTTGCAGCACAAAAAAAATCCAGCATTTACGAAAAGAACAGAAATGTCCTCTTCTACCGATAGTAGCTCTGCAGCCAAGAGCTCAGATCACAAATTCAAAATACGAACCATTACAGCATTTGTCAAAATCCATCCCTCCGATTTTACAACAACGTTTAAGCATGTTGGCGAAAAAAACCAAAACGAAACAAGTATAAGGAAAGACGTTATAGATATGAAAATAGAAGCATGTCAACACCTTGTCCAAAATCTCCAAAAGAAATTCGAAGAGAGAAACTATGAAGTTCAAACGGTGCGGTTAGCAACGAATCCTTTCGCAGAATATTTATTAACCACAGAAAACTCAACCGACACGCTCCAATGTCAAGATGAGTCAGTTCTATCTAAAGTTAAAACTCGCCTTTCTCGTTTAGACTCTATTTTGGCAGCAAATAATTTCCAATTCTGTTCGTTAGGTCCATCCTTTCACATTGATCATACTCAACATATTTGCCCCTTGATTGTTAAAGCGTCTCCACGTTTTTCATGCTCAGCAAATGTTGCTTCAGGTGATATTGATGCAGCTACAGCAGCTTCAACTTGCATATTAGAAATTTCTAAATTAGGAAATGAATGTAGTGAAAGTCATGTCCAAGGCGGTCTTGGAAATTTTCGTTTTTGTTCTGTGTCTTCAAGCCGTGATTTCATACCATTTTTTCCAGGTGCAAGGTGTGAATCACTTTTGAGAAATGACGATAACCTCTTGGATAATGATAATATTGGAATTGCGTTGGGTCTAGAAAATGGAGAATTGGCTGGAGATTTACTGAGTAAATGCAATAGCATAGCAAATATCGAGACCACTTTCCGAGAAGGAATGATTCATAATTTAGAACCTTTACAAGATATATGTGAATCATTAGAGCAAAATACATCAGTTTCTCATTTTTCAATGAAGTATCTTGGTATTGACAATAGCTTGAATCCGTCGCTCTCTCGAACAGGATCTGTTGCCAAAGCAATCGAAAGTTTGAAAGAAGTTCAACCAAATTTTGGAAAACAAGGTACATTAGCAGCGGCGGCCGCTATTACAACTACTTTGCAATCACTACCTTTGAAACTGACTGGATATTGTGGACTCATGTTGCCTGTATGTGAAGATCAACGTTTGGCCGAGCTTGGTTCTCAAAATGAACTGAAAATTTCTCAATTGTTGTGTATAAGTAGTGTTTGCGGAGTAGGTGTTGATACAGTTCCGTTATCAGGAGATGTTGCTCGCGAGGAGCTTCTAAGCCTAATTTTAGATGTGGCGGCTCTTGCGGGGCGATGGAATAAAAGTTTGAGTTGTCGTGTTTTTCCAGTTCCTGGTTTAAAACTAGGAGAGGAAACTTCATTTGATTCTCCTCATTTATGTAATAGTCAAGTATTTGATATGCAATAAATAAAAGTAAAGATTGTTTTGGATATGAACAAAGGCCACAGCATCTACCATGAAACGAATACCAAACATCTTGATACTGATTACATTTGTATCATAAAATAAAAAAGTTCTCCATCGTTTCAACACTTCTGATACTATAAACACTTACATCCGATTAACTCGAGGCGCGTCACATCTGCGGTCAATTTTTATATTATTTTTTCATTTAATTTATGTAATCTATTTGTATATTCCCTTTCTTCTTATTTCTAGCATTATTTGTTGGCATGAATCTGAAAAAACCACTTGCTTGCCTCTAAAATACAAAATTCCTTTATCTATTACTTGATAATCTAACTTCGGCGTCTAAGACCATAATTCCACCATGATTGGTTTGATGTATTGCTTTGCGTAGTTTCGAGTTCTTTTGTGATTGAGGCACCTTCCGTATCACGGGAACGCCTTCCCATAAGTGATAGCAAAATATGAGCACCTTCCACTCTAGAGGATGAAACATTTTCTTGACCACTGAAAGTCTCTGTTGGAGTGCTATTCTCTTCTCGTGACGTTGTTTTAAGCTTAGCAGATCGATTGTTCAAAAAAAGTGTGGATAAGGCATGCACCGCAACGGCTGTATCTTGCTCAAGATCTGAGTTTGGGTCAGAGCACTCGTCGCTCGACTCATCCATGAAGCTTCCGGCTGATTCCATTGCTATATCAATTCTAGCAACTTTAGCTTTGGGTTTTTTTCTCCTTCCTTTTCGTTTCTTTGGTGGAGGAAAACGAATTTTGGAAGATAAAGTCTCCACATTATTTTGAAACTGATTTGCTGGTTCCGGCTCTCGACTTTGGGCTCGAGTAGGAAGAAAGAAAGCGAATCTCGAAGCACTCGCCCGCGTTCCATTAGCGGATTCAGTGCTATCATTATGATAAGATGGAAGAAACTTTTCTTTAAAAGATTTGCTCTGTTGAGTTACTGTTTCCTTGCCAGCTAAATGGCGCTCACGAAAGGAATTTTCGACTTTGGATACTTTAGCATCTTCATCAAGTTCTGCAAAAATATCTTCACCTGCTTCAAGTTTCTTGAGCACTTTCTGTCCATGGCTTTTAATTTGAACCAGTGATCTGTATAAAAGAAACATTAAAAACAATTTGTGAGTTAATAAACTTCTTACAAACACTTTGGGCTCTCAAAATTATGAAAAGCATGACTCAATTTTACAACATGTGATGACTCTCAGTGAATTGCTCGAACATTCATAAAAGAAACATCGCCATTTTGGAGAGAAGAAATAAAACACAAACAAGGTGCATCACCGCGTACGTATGCAACTCAAATTGAACAACGGCTCTTTTTCTCGAAACTAATCTTTCGAATTCGTATTCTAATTAATTATGCATCCCACGTATGTAGCCAGTACTAGATAAAACCAGTCAAAACCAATAAACTACGTAAAAAGCATCAAATCACGCATTTCATGTAGGAACAAAAAACAAAGGAAAGGTCCACCCCACGATGTGGGATTCCAAAATAGCACGCACCTTGTTTTAACAACTTTACCAATTTGCTTCCATCTACCTTTTCCATATCTACGAAGTCCTTCCAAAAACAATCGTTTTTCGGAGCCACCCCATCTTCCTGTGTTGTAAGACTCCTTATTCGTATCTATATCGTCAATAGCTGTATTTTCTTCCTTGTGAAGGTATCTTTTATCTCTTCCATCGATGTCAACTTCATTTTCATTCTTGTGGAGAGGAGGAAACCCGTAAGAAGGTGAACCAAGTGGCTTGATTCTCGCATGCATCGATGGCTTGGACTTGCCAGAAGCGCTTGATTCAAATGCTGGTGCTGGAGCTACTCTTCCCATTTCTTACTTAGTTAGTTCTCGGAGTTTGATATTATTTCTCAAACTTTATGCCTTTTACTGGAAACTAAGACCTGGGTTTCAATTTCACGTAACAAAGGTATCTTTGTACCAGGACTTATGTTTTGCATACAACTAATCCGTTTTACGAACGTGCTTTCTCTTATTCAAGTTATTTAGGAAAATTAAGCATTATCACATGCTTTTTAAATAGGTTTTTTTGAAATCCTACAGTTAGGGATTTATTCTTGGATAAATCGAGTGTAAAGTTCAAAAATACAAATCTTCTATCTTATACTGCGGCAGTAAAACTTTACACCCTACGTATGATTAAAAGAGTATCCGGAAAAGAATGACTCTTGAGCTTAAAAAAGATACCTTTTATTCTTTAGTTCTCATTGTACTTGGCCATACGAATCTGGCTTCAGTCATATGATTCTTCATTACATTGTAGTACCGGACCTTCCTGAAATATGCAATATCAATTCCTGAGCTAACAATGAAGTTTGTATAGAATTTCTTGGAACATATGAGATTATATACTAACAAAATGGGCGTATACACTATGTTAAAAATTCTCTAAATACAGCATAATTAAGATTCGAAGATAGATTCAGAATGTGAAAGATACCTCTTCCGGATCTTTGTCTAATTATTTAGGTAGAAGATACTTTTGTTCTTAACGGCTGCATTAGTGCGTTTTTCATGTTTAAATGCTTACGATTAAATAATATGGTCCTATTGAAAAAAAATACTTTCTCTTAGGACCTTTCAAGCTATGTGTTTGAATATTGTCTGTGTGGATAAACTCTAAGAAGTTAGGGACAATTAATAAGCTACCTTAAATCATATTCTTATGCATTCTCTAATTATTCATTTGAAAATTTAATATTGAATGATATGACCAATTGCTTCATGTGGATTGGCATCAATTTGTATCGTATTCTTTTAATTCATATCAGACCCGTGTGTGCATCTAATTCTCTAGATAGAAATTGTTTCAGCCTGAAGTAAAATTCCTTCATTTTTTTGTACTTCCCAAATAAAAATGAGCATGCACAAATTCCGGATTTTAATTTATTTATACTCCGTTCAACTTTGAATCGTGGATGATTGCTATATAAATGTGGTATGAACATTTCCTTTTTGAATGGATAAAGTCATTCTATTTAAAACATTCCTTTTTTTGATGCAATGATCAGATTTTAGAATTTGTAATAAATACAAAACTTTCGAATTAAATACTTTATGGTTACAGCAAATATTAAGAGAAAGTGGTCCATCCATGTTTTATTTGCGTGAACTTAATTTCTAAGAAGCTTTTCTTCATGAGAGTATGCAGCGACTTTTTATGTATTAAGTAACACAGAGATTTCTTTCTCTTTTGTAACTTGTGTTTTGCCGCTGAGCATAAAATAATTTTGTTTGGATGTCCGTTTTTCTACGACACGTAGGATGCAATATAAACCATGAAAAAGTAAGCTAACATCCATTCAATTAATAAAGATTTGGATCTTGATGCGATGAGAACTTAAAATGAATCAACGTTGAGAAGGCATGCTCTAATGATTAAAATCCTCGTCTACCAAAAATGCCGTACAAATATCCAAAATGTATTGCTTCATGACGAAAAAACAGTTGCTTCTGTTGCATATTACAAATGCTATGATGACGACGAATACAATTGTGCCAGACGAAGACAAGAAAAACAAGTTTCTTTTACTTTTGGGGAGCAAAGTTCTAGACTTTAAGAAGTTACATAGGTAATCATTTCAATCAGACCCTAATGAAAATATTTCTGTATGTAGACAATATTTGCTTACGTACTGCATCTTCTTCCCATGTTCTCAAGGAAGAATCTCAATCACCTAATTAAAACTGCAAAATTCTTCATCTTGTCCATCTATTAAACTTCAGTCAAGCAAGTACAACTGAATGATTTAATAATACTTTGAGTCCACTTTTACTGTCGAGTGGCTTTTTTTTGTTAATTTGATTACTATCTTTTTTATGTTTAAATTTAGTGGTGCAAAATCCGGTTCAATGAATTGTACGGTAGATGGCATCAATTTCATATGGATGTAGAACAAACTGCTATGCTGTAAAACATACCGACGATTTGATTATTCCCACTATTATAATTAAATATTTTTCGAATCATTGTTTTTATGAAAGGATCCCAAGACTTCACACCAGCTTCAACTATTCCCAATGATAAAAATACTCGTAAAAAGAATCACAACAGAGAGAAAAGGTGCTTGTGGAAAGCATCTGAAAAAAAAACCTGTCATGAAATGGTGACACCAATTTCTATACTTATGGAACCAAATACTCGTAAAGGCAAATAAAGATTTTCTTATTTTCGCATTCTCTATTCGTATTGATGACATGTATTTTTAATTCCTTGATGAAAAATATCTATAGCACAAACTGCTAAAGGTGTGAAGAATCTTAAAGACAAGGAAGCATTTTTTTACATAAACTAAAATCTGGAATTATCATTAGCTTTACATATATCCTTATATGACCATATTCACTGAAAGTAGTGCCCAAATCCCGGGTTACTTCTGCACGTCAAATGTAAGACACAGTGAAATCTTCAATGGTAATGCTGACACTATTTGCTCTTTGATGTAATTATTCTTTTTCACAGGTTTATTGCAAATCATGACTCATCTTCATAAGAATCGGCTTCCTGTTTAGTGGATTTAGAAACTTCGCTGAATTGATGAATATTTTTTAGTTTAAAGAAGCCAGAATTTTTTTTCAATCATTCTATGAAGCATATTGAGCCCTTACTAGAACAAAGTTTTAACTTTGTTACTTCACTGATGCATGACTTTTTACAAAACTCTATTAAATGCCAGTTCTTTTGTCTACTACAATCAAATGATAACCAAATTTAGTTTGGACAGGACCAACAACTTCACCTAAATTCGTTCCAGTATCAAATATTACTGCATCAAACTCTTGGACCATTGTTCCTGGCGAGAAGCTTCCCAAGGATCCTCCCATAGAACCTGAAGGGCATGTAGAGAATTCATTCGCAAGAGACGCAAAAGTTGACCCTTCCCCAAGCTTTTCTAAAACTTCAGATGCTTGCTCTGGTGTTTTGACAAGGATGTGTCGTGCAGTCGCTTTTATGCCCTCTGGTGGAGCTGAATACTGACAGAAGAAAATTTCCGTGGTTTAATTTGGAATGCAAGAGACTTTTCATATCATATAATATTGTATTCTTTATGGCTGTTTCTTACCTCTTCATTTGCAAAGGCTCCCTTAAATACATCGAACATGCCCATTCTTAATGATGTTGTTGAGGATTCATGGATTCCCCATGAAGATGAAGCCTGTACATTCCGAATTTCCTGTGGTCTTGAAGTTCTCGCTACCAGCGAAGAAAAAGCCTTAGAGCATGCAATAAGCAAAGCTCCAATAGTTAGTTGCGTTACGAACCCTGTTGCGTTGACCATCATTGAATTTTGGTCTATTCGCTACTTTTAGTACAATTGTTCTTACTTTTTACATTTACGATAGTAGGTTTACGTACTTTTCTCTTATGAATCATTATGTCTGTTATTTTTGGATGAAGTGTCAGCAGTCAAATACGCAAGCAAACAGAATTCAAAACTTTCATCATTTCTTGATATTTTTCTTATTTTAGCTTTACATTTAACTGTTGTAAATGTTTAATTTTTTGAGACTCAAAGACTAAAACACAAAACTGAGCAGCATTTCTTCATTTTGAAAAAAATCATAATTTTGTACTTCATGAATATTCATTCCTCCTGCATTTCATAAAATAAACCAGCAACACATGCTGTCATGTAAGATGCAATGTTACCAGCTATTACAGCACTATAAGCCAATTTGGATATAGTAGACTTTCTTTCAGGTGCTAGATGAGACAAACTTGCTACTTGTACTCCTACACTTCCAACATTAGCGAAACCACAAAGCGCAAAAGAAAGAATATAATACGAGCGTGGGCTTATCACATCTTTGTAAAAAAATGAGAGGAAATGGAACGCAACAAATTCGTTCGCAAGTACTTTGTATCCAATAAGTGTTGCACCTATTCGTAAATCTTCATTATCAATTCCAATCAACCATGCCAAGGGATAGAAAATTACTTCACAGATAGAATTAAAAGTAAGGTGGATGTCAATCAATGAGCCCATATACAAAAGCCAGGCATCGAGCATTTTGATAATAGCAAGGATTGAAATAAGATTTGCAGCAATTTTAATCACGATTTCTGCGCCTGCGAAAGCTCCATTGGAGAGTGCATGAATGATATTTCTTTCCTTACTGCGTGGTAAATCCCATGATTCTTTCACTTTGAAGTCAGTTTTGCTTATTTCTGTTTCTGGATATAATAATTTCGTAACTGCAAGGGCCGCTGGTGCACTCATCGCAGATGCTGCAAGTAGTGCAGTTGGATCAATACCAAAGCTAATGTAAACACCTAAAATAGAGCCAGCAACAGTGGAGAAGCCTCCTGCCATCACAGCATGTAATTCGGAGTTTGTCATATCAGAAAGAAACGGCTTAATGACCAGAGGAGCCTCAATCTGCCCCATGAAAATATTTCCTGTGGCTGAAAGAGACTCAGAGGCTGATATCCCTAATGCGATAGACAATACATATCCTAGATGCAACAAAAATAAGTAAAATAGATTTTTCAGTGACAGATTCTGTCGGATGATATTGGCAATGTTTCATCGAGCTTACCTAATGTTTTTACCACGATTTGAATCAAATTGAGGTAGTAAAGAACTGAAATCAAAGATGAAAAGAAAATAATAGTTTGAAGACTTTCAAAATAAAGGGATGGGCCGAAAAAATATGAGCTTCCATTCACTAATTGAACTGGATTTTCTTTCAAAGATTCATCCAACAGATATCCATACACAAATGAAGAACCTACTTTAGTATAATCCAGTAGAAGTGATGTCTTCATGGCTACATATTGTATAGCTTCGCGCCCCCAGTCTGTTCTAATAACAACGAATCCGAAGATATACTGAGTAAAAAAAGCGCCAATAACCGGACGCCATCTAACAGCGCTACGTTTATGCGAAAAGAGATAAGATATGAAAAGGAAAACCACAATTCCAACAAGGCTTCTGAGGTTTCTCATATCTCTCACGACGAAAAGAGCAAGAATTACCATGATAATTAGAATCATAATAATAATGGGACCTCCAACTTTGAATTCTGAATCTGCTCGATCCATAAAGTTTATCATGCTCTGTTCAAAATTATTGAAACTTTCTGGAAACTTTTCTGCGAGAACTGCCATAATATTGTATGCAATTCCCAAAAAAGCCAATATTAGAACCAAAATTCCCCTCTCATAGTCAATAATAATGACTGCACCAATATATGAACCTAGAAGCAAATACATCAAGTACCGAATCCATCTACCAGCAAGCGATTGTACTTCGGCTTCAAGACTTGATTTTTCATCATAATCAAATGATTCCGGTTCTTCATCATCGTAAAAAAACTCATCACTATCTTCTTCATATTCCTCTTCATATTCCTCTTCATTTTCATCTTCATAGTTCGCTACATTATCTTTGTTCAAATCTCCATTAAATTCTGTGGATTGGATTCGCATACCTTCCTCGGTGTCAAATCGGGTCATGGTAGGTTTGGATTCTGCTTTCTTCATGTGCAGCCTTGATCTGTTCCAGCGTTTGTTTTTTTAACATATATCACACTGCTAAATATCCTTTGGAGGTTTCATGAAGCGTTAAATGTTTGAATTGAAATCTTTATTTACAAACTTTTTTATTATTTATTTTTAGATACTTAAAAAATTCGGCGATTTAAATAAACAAAAAACTCTTCAACAAGATTCTGATTTTAATCTACCGTACATACGTCATCAATATGAACCCTTGAAAACAGGAAAAATTGACGATAAATGAGGTGACTTGACACTACTATCAATCTAGTTGTGGAGAGGCTTGGAAGTAGTTTTTTAACATCCTTTAGAACAGGGAAACTAATGAACTTCATGAGAACCTAGAACTCTATGTATGATGAGAGCAATGCCAAATTTAAATATAATTGCATCAAGGATAGACAGATTTGCTCTTCAAGATTTATCACGTCTCGTTCGAAACATTGGGATAAACGCTTTTATTGCTGCTTTTGCTATCGCAACTGTGCAGGGTGGGCTAGCGTTGCTTCAATATAGATCAAATCCCAATGGTGAGCTTTCCGTTCCGCCTGGTATCACATACGGTATTGAGGATTTTAGTAATTCAACAAAAGAACCCGATTTAATCACTTTAATGAATGATTATCCAGACCAAATGCAGATTTCGAAAGAAAAAACTTCAACGTTCGAAGCTGAAACAGAAAATTTGCCTGGTAGAGTTTCTACTTTTTTCTCGGATGTTAATAAATTGTTGGTTCTCCTCATCCCGTGGGTATCGAATCAGCTCACTTTCATTCTGAAGAAACGAATTCATTTACTTCATGTCGGCTTCATCATGAGTCTAGTTTCAATTTTGGATTTACGCCCAAGAGAAATGTATCCTTTAGAAACAATCGATAATTTACATCAATTTTGTGGCAGTAAAGAAAACATTAATTTAGTTGTTATTGGAGATTCTTTTG
>Ga0209092_10002284_pt1 | contig 17685 bp, 16 predicted proteins | sample FraStrMetagenome_FD_187446 | JGI IMG/M metagenome (GOLD analysis project Ga0209092, IMG submission 187446) | Marine eukaryotic phytoplankton communities from Arctic Ocean - Fram Strait ARC3M Metagenome (SPAdes) (version 2) | ecosystem: Environmental > Aquatic > Marine > Oceanic | place: Fram...
CACGGCAAAAATTCAAACCATGTCGACGCAAATGGGTCGGCTGTACCATATTAAAAAACCATTTTTACTGCGCATGGCATTTAAGGTGCTGGGTCTATTGCCGGGTAAAAAAGATCAGTTTTTACCCAACTATGATGCCAATACAGTAACCATTAAATAGCGCTTAAGACGCTACATTGAGAGAGGGGAATGAGCAATGAAACCAGTTTGTTTAGTGATTGGCGCTGGTGCCGGTATTGGTGGGTCGGTCGGCAAGCGATTTGCAGCTGAGGGTTATCATTCGGTGTTATGTCGCCGCAGTGATCAACAGGGTCTAAATACACTGGTTGCCGATATACAGGCCCAGGGCGATGATGCCAGCGGCTATCTTTTAAATGTTGTCAACGAAGGTGTTATCGAAAAGTTGATTGCAACAGTAGAACAGGATATTGGTCCCATTGAAGTGGTTATTTTTAATCTGGGTGCGCAGACTGGCGATCGCGACTTGCAAGACACTTCCTACAAAGCGTTTGAGCGATGCTGGCATATAGCCACCTTCAGTCTATTTCGCACCGCATCCGTTGTTTGTCCGCTAATGGTAGAACGTGGTAAGGGCTCGATAATAGTCACCTCTGCCACTGCAGCTGTGCGCGGCAATGCCGGACAGCATGCCCACGCTGCAGCTATGGGAGCGCGCCGTATGCTATGTCAGTCTCTCAATGCCGAGTTTGGTCCTAAGGGTCTGCATATTGCCCATGTGTTGGTTGACGGTGCCGTTGATGCCCCAGATACCTTAGGCAAGATGCTTGGCGAAGAGCAGTTTAAGGCGCTGCGTGAAACTCGCGGCATGGAAAACGATGGTTTAATCTTGCCAGAGAAGGTCGCTGACACTTATCTTCACCTTGCCCAACAGCACAGATCAACCTGGACCCATGAGCTGGATATTCGATCTTTTACCGACCTCGCCTGGTGGAATCATTAAAACTAATAAAAGCAGCCTTAGCTGCGGACGCATTGCACCATGACTAACACACCTATCGACGAGATATTTCTAGATTGGCTCAGCGCCAACCAAAAAAATGCTTGGATGGTCATTCCTGTACTGGCTTTTTTGGAAGCCTGCCCGGGCCTTGGACTATTGGCCTCTGGTATTATTTTATTATCGGTGTCGACCATTCTTTATACCGAGCAGATAGTCAGCATCTACCAAATAATGCCGCTGGCCTTTGTGGGTGCCTGCCTGTCAGATCATCTGGGCTTTTATTTAGGCCGTTGGTTTGGACCCAAATTTCACCACACCGCGTTTGCTAAAAAACAGGCAGCGCGTCTGCAAAAGGGTGAGGCCTTTATTCTTAAGTACGGCGCCGCCGCTATTATTGTGGGTCGACTGATGACTGCAGTGCGCAGCCTAGTGCCAATGATGGTCGGTATTAGTGGTACTGATCGGGTGAGATTCACTCTGATTGATGTTCTCGCCTGCGCGATTTGGTCTGCGGGGCTTGGTCTGCTGGTGGTTGGGTTGGATAGTGTTATACCTTAGCAACCTTCACTTTAAATAGACTGTGCAGAGTGGCTGGATTAGCCTCTATTCATTTGACGTAATGTTTAGAGGCCTTATTATCCTGAGGTTGATGTGGTCAAAAATGTACCCTAGCTATCTGAGTCAAAATTCAGCACTACACTATCTGAGGGATCGTCTTCAATAATATAGTTAACATCTCTCGTTACTATATCTATGCCATCTGTTGCACTTATCGTTGCGGAATATGAGTTCTGAGTTTCATAGTCGGGCGCTGGAGCAATAAAGGTTAGCGCGCCATTTTCGGATCGTATATCAAAAGAGGAGGCGTCCCCTTCAGAAATTGAGTGCATCAGGTCTTCTGAGCTATGCGCTAAGATTATAGGGCCTTTCGAAGTAGGGATAAGCTCATTAAGGATGTAGACCGTAGGATCAAAGCCATCAAAGAGTTCGCTTTTGGAAGATACGCTTGCCTCTAGGCGCCTTTCGTCAGTAGGTATATTCGCAAGATCAGTGGCGAGTGTCACCGTAAAAAATTGAATATAAGTCCAGTTACCGTAACCACCTCCAGTATTTGAGGCACACCTTAATTCAACTAAATCTCCGCCTAACAAGTTAAGATAAATACCGATATTATGTTGATGTACATTTGAGGTCATTTGACCGTAGATTGTGTTGTTCTTAAAAATTGCACAGAGGCTGTTAACTGCATTGATCGAATTATTATTCATCCACGTTTCAGTGTATAGCGAGACCCAGTAGAGACCATCAGAAGGTACTGTCAACATAAGTATACTGGCATAGTCTTCTACAGCCCCAGAGTACCGCGGCAACTCAGCAGACTTTGAAGAAGGGGTATCATATACAAATGCAGGAGTTCCATCTGCACCTGATTATGGCCACGCTCAACAGCATGCCGTAAAGGTAGAATCTGTCGCAATAGAACATCACCCACACTAGGATCGCTTTGGTTAGACATACTCATATCTGACAATTCTTCTCAATAGTGGACAATCACCACCAGACAATTCAAATTATATTGTTACATGATAAAATTCGTCGTGAACGCACCTGCGTTTATAAAGCTGAGGGCTAATCATGCTTGATAGAAGACAGTTCATAACATCTATAGGTCTCTCCACACTTGCCAGCCAGGCGACAACAGCAAAGACCGGTAATGGTATTGAAATAAGTGGAACCGCTGGCGCGGAGGTCGTTCAAGGCGGATGCTTATTAAATCTTCAACGCGCCTACCAGGTCATGGATGAGGAGAATTTAGATGCGCTCATCGTCACCCGCCCCATTAATTTTTATCACTTCACCGGCTATTATGATCACATGGCAGTGCGTATGGATAGCCCTAGTTCTTTTGCAATACTAAGCAGAGATGAAAAGCGCCCATCAAGTGTTGTAATGAACCAATTTATCTATTATTACAGTGTTGCTGATAGTAATTTCAAATGGGACTCGACACTCAATCTATTTACAGGTTGGGGTGACAAAATAGCGACTGCAGAATCGCGCGATCAAACTGAGGCGCACCGAGAAGTGCTTGCGCCATTCGTATTTAGTAGCAAAAACGCTTTACTCGATCGCGACTTCGAGAAAGCTCGGACAAACGCTCTAAATATGGCATTAGACGGAAACCCTCCGAGTGGCAACGCTAATAGCGCTCTCATAAGAGCAATGGAGCATTTGGGCCTTACAGATTCTCGCATTGGCGTCGACGACCCAGTCATCGATCGTATTATTAAGTCCGCCAACCTTAAATCTACTGCGATTGATGGTGACTATGCCCTACGCAGGATTCGCATGGTTAAATCGCAACAAGAAATAGAGCTCATGAAAATAGCCGCAACAACTAATGCAGAAGCTGCATTAGCCGCCGCATCAGCTCTTCGTTCCGGAGCGACCCTAAACGAACTAAGAGCGACTTTTTTTGCGCAGTGTGCCTTGCGCGGTAACATGCCTTTGTTTTTGCAAGTAGACACCATTATGTCTGAAGTATTCAACATGGAGTTTAAAGAAGGTTCGGCGTTTGCCATTGATGCCGTCAGCCAAGGATTTCATTATACCGGCGACTATGGTCGAACTGTTTTCATAGGTGAACCCACAAAGAGTATGAAACGCGCCACTGATGCTATCGCTATTGGTTGGGATGCTGTGCGAGAAAACCTTAAGCCCGGCATCCGCTATTCTGAGATAAAAGCGATAGGTCGACGCGCTATAAGAAGCGCTGGTTATGATATTGCTGTCGCAGTGACACCACACAGTGTTGGATTATGTCATACCGACGAACCAGGGCGAGATGGAACCGGAGCCTACTGGCAAAAAGATGACTTAGTCCTTGAAGAGAATATGATTATCAGTGTGGATATGCCCGTCTTGCATACGGGCATTGGCGGTTCGGCTCACCTAGAGGATTTAACTCTGATCACCAAAGATGGTAGTGAACAGATCAATTCTATTGGTGACCGCGTTATAATTGTGTAAATCCCAGCCACTCCCCATATTTTTTTGTATGAAAAATGTCGTCTTTAATACCGGCGTTAGTGAATCCGCCCACCCACACTAGTAAAAAATAGTGGGGTGAGCAGATGAACGATATCGGCGATTGCCTGGTTATCGTTTAACAGTCAGAAACTATAAGTAGCCTTTAACCCGAGATATCGCTTGTCTGGAAGGCCAGCCGTAGCAACTCGGTTGACTCCAGGAGGTAACCAAGCAAAGTCAATTAAGAACTGATAATTTGTAACGGTCTTGTCGTCGGTCAGATTCTCTCCGACGAGTTCAACTTTGAGATTATCTCTCACAACACCTAGACGCATGTTTATTCGATTACTAGCACCCGTCTCTAATATATTCGCATCAGTCGCGTAACTGCTGCCAGTATGAATATAATCGGCTCTTAGATACCACTCAATACCAGTCTGGACTTCACCAGTGAGTGTGCCTGAAAGCGACCCTTGGACCTTTGGGTTTCTTTGCTTCTGCTTTCCCATTCCAGATATATCCTGAGTACCCATCAATACTTCGCAATCAGCGCAATCTTTGAGAACTTTGATATCTGAGTCGTTAAGACCATAGGTCCCTTCAAGCGTGAAATTATCAGACACTGCCCATGCTCCCTCAACTTCGAATCCGGATAGCTCTATTTCGCCACCCGTAGCAGTTCCCCCATAAAACACGTCATCAACAAAAGTACCGGCAGCAGTTTGGGCGGTCCAATCTCCTCGATAAATTGATGCTTGTAACCAAGCTCGACCATCAAGTAAAGACGCCTTAATTCCTAATTCTGACATGTCGAGCTCTTCTTCCTCTATTTCCTTAAAAAGACCGATATCAGCCAGGGCAGCGAGGACGCTTTCAGGCTGGTTAAATAAATTAACATTGAATCCGCCAGGTCGAGTTCCCTCGCCATAGCTGCCATACACGGTAATGTCATCATTAACTCTATAGTCGACCACAAATTTCGGTGTGGTACTCTTAAAAGTAGCGGACACAAACTCGTCACCACTAGATCGAGCTTCTTCGACCTCGTCCTTCTGCTTTCGAGCTTCTATATTAATCGTCAGAGCATCGGTTATATCATACTCAACAGCCGCGAAGATGCCCGTGGTTTCAATATCAAAGACGTTCCCTAAACTGAGGGATCTAACCGAGTTGAAAATATGAAACCCGCTCGTTCGCTTACCTTCAAATTTAAATTTACTGAGACCTAACAACCATCTGAGCCGCTGATCCTGGGCGGAGCTCACCCTCAGCTCCTGACTGGAGTCCTCAAGGTCTCTTCCATTCAACAATGCCACGTCTTTCATCACATCTAAATCGCGAGTCGCTCGCCTATCCAGATCATCCAGTGCCATCCATCTATTTTCGCTAGAGGCAATTATCGAGGATATTGTAATCCCATTATCAAGCACATAATTCATATTTAAACTCATTTGCTCCGCTTCTCTAGCGAAACCAAAGCCATCTAGGAAAGGTTTGTCGGTTATCGTATCAATACTTAGACCGGGACTCGCGATACCATTTAAAAGGTTGCGCATGGCAGGAGTCATTTCATCATCGTACTGGATATATTCCTCTGACGGGAATGGTGCTTCACCACAGAACCAATTCCCTCCACCACTTCTCACCGCCAAAGTGGAATTAGGCAATAAACAGTCAAATAACCCTTCTCCATTATTAACTCCATAACCGAATGCTGCACCAGGCCCGTCATCATCCTCCCATTTATGAACCCGTAATTTAGCATTAAATTTATCACTTGGCTCAAAGTATAGTGTGGTCGCAATACTCTGGGTTTGTCTTGCACCAAGGGTTAAGTCTGGATTATTAGCAGCCTTATACTGGCCATCAGTCTCTTGATGACTTAACGCCACTCTGTAGGAAACGGTGTCTCCCAGCGGGCCTTCAAAAGATGCACCCAAATTTTTGGTTCCGAATTTACCAAACTCGCCAATTATCTTCGCTCCAAATTCTCGACTAGGCGTTTTGGTTATAAAATTAACTGCTCCTGACAGGGTCGCTCTGCCAAAATATGCACTTTGAGGCCCTCTTACCACTTCAATTCTTTCAGCATCTTCCAAGCCAGCTATTACGCTTCCGTGGGTAGGAGCACCATCAACAAAAACCGTAGCCGCTTGTTGATGATCATTTTCCTGACTGATGTGCATCCCCCGAATGACCAAGATCCGATTTGAGCGATCAGCTCTTCCTACGGAATGCTCCGCAAAATGAAAGCCCGGCGTGAAGGCAATAATATCCTTAAACTCATTAATGCCTTTTTCTTCAATATCTGCTGCAGTTAATGCGGTGATAGCTATCGGCACCTCCAGTAGGCTTTCCTCTCTCTTTCGAGCAGTAACCGTTATCTCTTCAAACACACCCGTGGCTGATTCGCCTTCGGCCGCGTGTAAAAGTCCGATACAGCTAAACGACATAACACCTAAAATCGCTGCGGTAATTTTTGTTATCGCGACCTCAGCGCTAGAAATAGCGTGGTTATTTTTAATTTTAATCATGTTGTCTACTCCAAATTCATGGTTATCTAAGGGTCGATCAATAAAAGATAAGTCAATGCTTATAGCCATAACTTATAGTTAAAGGTATCTCAGCCCAGCAGGTCTAGCTATTTTTTTGTAAGTATCGTCTCAATATTGGACAAGCCGGCACGAACTGGTCTTTTGTGCGTGTATAACCCACGCTTACTTACAATCAAAAAAAATCAATTTTTTCGCTCCATCATCTGAACCGAATCGACGCTCTCTCGAGTCTAAAACCCCCCATATTTAATAACTCCAAGTACTCAATCTTGAGTTTGTCAGAGTAAAGCGCCGCTTTGGCGCACGCGATACTCTGAATTCATCAAGCTAACTGCAATAACGCCCTAACATTTTGCTGCTATCGCCCACTATTGAGACAGAAACAGATAATTAGTTGCTATGCTTTTATAAAGCAAGATACTTAACTCTAAAGACACTCAATCAATTTAGAATATGATCTCCAACTAATTCATTAATCGTATATTAGGTGGGAGGCATTTTTATCATTAAATAAATTAGAAGTTACAGTAGGGGAAATTTTGGAACGTACTCAAGTCTTGATAGCTGGCGCTGGTCCTGTTGGAGCCGTTGCTGCCTATTATCTCGCGCAAAATGGGATAGATGTCATCGTCATGGAGGCAGCGGCTTCCTGTGAGGAAGATTTAAGAGCTTCTACATTGCATTCGCCAACATTATCCATGCTTAATCAACTTGGAATTATGAACAAGCTTGGGCCACAAGGACTTAAAGCGCCTGTCTATCAATATAGAAGAAGAAAAACCCATGAATACTTGTCCTTCGATTTAAACGAATTAAAGGGAGAGGTTGAATTTCCTTACAGATTGCAATGTGAGCAGTACAAATTGGCGCGCTTATTAACAACTGCTTTAGATGAGCACCCCAATGCCGAGGTTAATTTCCAACATCGAGTATTATCCTTTGAGCAGAATGAAGACAGTGTTATTGTTAGCGTTGAGACTCCCTATGCAATTAAAAAATATCAAGCCGATTACCTTATTGCAGCAGACGGTGCTAACAGTATTATTCGAAAATGGCTTGGGGTTGAATTTATAGGTTTTACTTATCCTGAAAAATTTCTGACCTTGAGTACGACAACGCCCTTAGAGGACTATTTTCAGAATCTAAGCTACGTGAATTATATCTCTGACCCTGAAGAGTGGCTGGTGCTTCTCCGAGTACCTTCGGTATGGCGCGTATTGGTCCCCTTCTTTAAAAATATTGGCGACGAGGAAATTCTTTCTGATAAATACAAAAATAAAGTATTTGATGGAATAATGCAGGATGGCGCTTCAGTCAAAACACAACACCGAACCATTTACCGCGTTCACCAACGCGTTGCAACAAAATACAATCATGGGAGAACTCTGCTAATCGGCGATGCAGCACATTTAAATAATCCGCTTGGTGGGCTGGGTATGAACAGTGGAATTCATGATGCTTGGAACCTTTGCGAGAAGCTAGTAGAGATATTAAACCCGACTAGAATAAAAGGCAGAAACTATGCTAATGCACTTCTCGAAACGTTTGACCGGCAACGACGAACGACTATGAATAACTTTATTCAAGCGCAGACCATTCAAAATAAAAGGATGATGGAGGAGGGCACTGAGGAGTTCTTAGGTGCAGAATGGGAAAGGCTAAACAACCTTCATAAAGATGATGAGCTACGCTATGAGTTTCTCTTAAAACAATCGATGACCCAAAGTGTCAGAGATGCAGAATCCATCAGTTAGATGTATCGTCTAATGATGAGTCGCTATTATTCACGTTACAAATGGCAGGCGCCCATATAAAGGATGTTCTAGTTTCATGACTGATATATTAGGCTGGCGAAAAAAATTTGGCGTGCTGGGCCCTTCTACCAACACCATTGTACAACCAGAATTCGATGCAATGAGACCCGACGGGGTAACAAATCATTACAGCCGGATTTATACGTCCAATGCCCAAGCTGTAAGTAATGAGAGCTTTCTAGCTGGCACCACGATCATTTCAGACAATGTACTTGATGCAGTTGACAGCATCATGACCTGCTCCCCAGACTATCTGATCATGGGCATGTCAGCGATAACTTTCTATGGCGGTATTGAGGGTGCGAATAATTTTAAGGAAAAAATTGAAACCGCCTCAGGGGTTGGTGTGAGTATTGGTTCACACTCTACAACAAAAGCCTTACATGCCTATGGAAATATTAAGAAAATTGCATTTTTTTCACCCTACTTCCCAATAGCCAACAAAGAAGTCAGACAATATTTTGAAGAATGTGGATTTGCGGTAGCTCAGGAAGTTTGCCTAGAATGCCCCAGCTGGACAGCCATAGCAGAGGTACCGACAAATCAGCTTCGTAAAATTCTCGATGAGCTAAATAGCAAAGAAGTAGATGCACTTGTCCAGGTGGGTACTAATCTTTGCATGGCAAAACTCGCAGGAGAAGTTGAAGCTGTAGTAAAAAAACCTGTTATTGCTATTAATACCGCAACTTACTGGCATGCCCTTCGTAGCAACGGTATTGAGGATAAAATCCCAGGGTTTGGTAAATTGCTTGAAGAGCTCTAGCTTTATACTTAGTTACCGCCACCCACGGGTAGATAAGTGGCCTTAATTATGGAAAGGGATTTTAGTTACAGTTCAGCTCTGCGGGCAATTGTATGTTTTTGCTCGCAAACCAAATGGAGATTAGATGTTATTTTTTGGCTCGCACTATTGCTACCTAATTACAACTGAAATGCTACTATGAATAATAAACACATATAGGTGCAAAGCATGGTGCGATCCCTAAGTCGCGGTTTAGATATTCTCAAGCTCTTAAATATACGTGACAGCGTCACTCCTGCGGAGCTTGCCCAAGAACTAAACATTCCCCGCGCAACAGTTTATCGACTGCTTGAAACAATGGCTGATAAAAACTTTATTTATCGTCACTCATCCGACAATCGATTCAGAATGACCGATAAGGTCCGAACATTAAGTGATGGCTTTACCGAAGAAGATCATATGGCTAATATCGCCAGAGACTCCCTCAATGAAATTACTGAGGAATTGATTTGGCCTGTCTCACTGGCTACCATTTCAGGTATTGACTTAATTGTTCGCGAAAATACAGACAAGTTAAGCCCTTTGGCCGTCGAACAATTTACAATTGGCAGTCGGATGCCCATTTTAAGTTCAGCATCAGGCATATGCATACTTGCTTTTATGGAGCCTAAAGCCCGGAACATTGTTTTAGATACTATCGCAACAGCAAATAGGCCTCAGGACCACCATGGCCACAACCTTAACAAGCTTAACGAGCTGTTTAACAGCACACGGCAACTTGGTTATTCAGTGCATCATCGCCAACGAAATATTTCAGACATGACCGCTATAGCCGTTCCAATTCACGCTCAATCAAGAGTAAGAGGCGCCCTAACACTGCGTTATGCACGATCAGCTCTGCCAATGCAAGACGCGTTGGTCAAATTCGTACCTACACTAATTAAAGTGGCTGAAGGCCTTTCCAATCGCCTGTCTATACATTTGCAAGAACAGTTACACAAAATGGATAAAATGATTTAAATTTAGCTATCGACTCTCATTATCAACATCAAGCAGAGGGTAGCGGCCAAGAGTCAGCATTAAGCATGCTCCAATGATCGAACTGATGGCCGCAATATACAAAACGGCTTGATAGTGTCCAAACATATCGTAGGTCCATCCAAACATAGCAGGAGCTAAACCTGCTCCTATTGAAAAGAAGATATAAATACCGCCATACAGTGCCCCATAATGCTTGAGGCCGAAATAACGGCTTACAAGAAAGGCCATAAGATCCAATTCAGCACCTGCGGCTAATCCGACAATAAGCGCTGATAGAACAAGTAACATAGGTGAAATATTGCCTGTGGTTAAAATGAAAGCTGCAAGGCAAGGCATGCAAAGAAATATGGCTGCGACCATAGGCGCCCAGAGGCGATCCATTAAAAATCCCGCAACAACGCGACCACCAATGACGCTGACACCTATTAGGCCTGCGTACCGGGCTGCATCAGCAAAACTGAGCCCCTTATCAGTCAACAGGGGTACAAAATTAGTAATGATGCCGGAAATGCTGGCTGCAACCAATAATAGACTTATTGAAAGAACCCAGAATCGGTAACCGTTTAAAGCTTCTTTTACGGATAATCCAGTGGCCATAAGGGGTTGCTTGCTAATGGTAGCGTCAACCTGATTCACCATTCCAGATTGGCTTTCTACCGGCTCTTGGAATAACAGATAAACACTTGGCAGAGAAATAGCCATCACGGTAAATGCCAATGCCACATAGGCATTGCGCCAACCCATAATATCAATAAGCCATACGACATAGCTCGGCGCTAAGGTAGCGGCAATACCCGTGCCTGCAAGCGTTAAACCGAGCGCCATACCACGAAAATCATCAAACCAACCATTAACAACTTTGGTCCAGGTAATCGGTAATGTCCCTGCAGCAAAGATCGACATAACAGTCCAACCTGCATAAAAGGTCCAGATTTGGTCAGTCACTAATGACATACCAGATAAAGTGATACCAAATAGTGGCAGAGAAATAAGGGCTATTCGTCTGGCGCCGTACCTATCAATTAACCATCCGACTGTAGGCGCTGTAATAACGGCAATTAATATCATAATACTGACACCAATCTGAATAGCACCGCGCGACCAATTCATATCTTCTGAAATAGCAGCAACAAAAACACCATTTGTATAAAAACAGACAGAAGACAGCCCGCATCCAGCACCTATAAGTGCCCCAAGTAAAGGCTTATAGCCTCTGCGAAATTCATTACTCATTTGATATGCGCTTCATTGTGCTTTAAATAATGCGTTGCAATCTCTTCACGCGTAACAAACGAAACACCAACTTTAGTTTTTGCGTACTCAATAAATTCACGGACGGCTCTCACTCGATAAGCTCGCCCAGAAACATGCGGGTGCAATCCAACATTCATAAGCCGGCCGCTGCCATCTTCATTTGATTCAGCTAAAAGTTCATCAAGCTCTTCTTTTAAAATATCCAAAAATTCAGTAGTGGTATGCCCTCGTCGGGTCAGAAGAGTAAAGTCATTTATTTCGTTCGTATATGGTATAGAAACAATTTGGCCAGCTTCTGTATCGATCATAAAAGGCTGATCGTCATTCATAATGTCGCAGTAAAAAAGCATGCCTTTTTCTGCAAGAATACTACAAGTATTTAGAGTGCCGCGCAGTGATGAAGACAACCAGCCTTTGGCTGAACGCCCAAACTTTTGCTTGTATATGTCCAGTGTTCTGCTGATAACTTCACGTTCCTTTTCAACATCATGAGCATAGTCACTCAACAGTTCACCCTGCTCATAATTATGGGCCAAAATCTCCCATCCACGTTGTTCTGCCGCATCTACTATAGGGCTTCTTTCCAAGGCGGTTTTTGCATTAATTGTACAACTAGCAGGAACGCCCGCCTGATCAAACACTTTAAATAACCGCCATATGCCAACCCGTTGGCCATATTCTCGCCAAGTATAATTAGGAAAGTCAGGCTTATTCCCAGGTAACGTGTCTGGTAAAATTGCCGGCCCACCCGCGTAATAAGGCTCTGAAGTTTCCTTAACCATGTCCCAATGTTCTAGATTTAGCGTCAGTATCAATGCGACCTTGGCACCATTTGGTAATTTGAGTTGTCCTCTATCAGGAATTGCGGAGAATGGGTATTGCATATTTACTCTTCTATTTGGAATTGTTTGATCGGCAGGTCTGTCACAACCATAGAAGCCCCCCTGTTGAATTACAAGTTTGGGCCTTTCTTTTGTCCACAATTGAGATCAGAATGCTTATCAGAATTGTAGAGATTACTTTTAGCTATAAGTTCGCTCGCACCAAGCAGGTCATTCATATAAGATATATTAACCATAGGCCCTTTCCAGTCATGGGTCTGTCCTTTTATCAATATGTGCTGTAAAAGCTGTTCTGCCTGAGGGACAAATGCATGTAGTAATGCAACCGGATAAAGCGCAATTTTGTAGCCTAGCGACTCTAAACCACCACTGCCAGTAACAAAGCTTCCAGCACCTTCAACAAGGTTGTGGACAAGTGGAGCTCTAGCCCCAAAAGTTGCTGCAATGATTTTCATTTGCTCAAGATTCTTGGGCGCTTCGATAAAGAGTACATCAGCGCCGACTTCTAAATAACGATGGGAGCGCTCAATTGCATCATCAAAGCCAGTGACACCTAAAGCATCAGTACGGGCAATAATGATAGTATCCTCATTCTGACGACTATCCAGCGCTGCTTTAATTTTACCCTCCATGTCTTCACAGGCAATCACCTGTTTGCCAGCCATATGGCCGCAACGCTTTGGCATAAGTTGATCTTCCATTTGCAATGCGGATGCCCCCGCTCGTTCAAATGTACGTACACTTCGCTCTACATTAAGAGCATTACCAAAACCTGCATCCATATCCACGATAAGTGGTAGTTTGGTGCAATCTCGAATAATAGCGATGCTATCTACCATCTCTGAGGCTGTTATCAGGCCCATATCAGGTTGCCCAAAGCGTGCAAAAGCGATGCCTGCACCCGACACGAATGCCGCATTAAAACCAGCTTGATCAACCAAACGTGCCGTTAAACCATCATAAACACCAGGCACCTTGATAATCCCATTTCCAGACAATAGTTGTCTCAATTTTTGAGCATGACTCATTTTGAATATTTCCAATGATTAGCGGTCGCAATCAACCAAAAACTGACGCACCAGAAGCAGCCAGAATCTCAGAGCCCTCTTACATGCTAAAAGTAATGCCTGCCAGATGCGTTCTGTTCAACCCTAGTTCATAGCAGGGTAAGTCAGTCGCTATACCTATACTTTGTGAAACAAAATAGCCCAGCCCGCTAGGCCTAGCTATTTGTTTACGATCATCGTCTCAATAGTGGACAAGCTGGCGGCTCATATTTTGAGCTAGCCATAAAAACAGGGTAACCACACTTTGGCCCGTTTTGTCACATAACACGCCCTTTTATGCCCTTGAATAGGCCCCGTCAAAGTGGCAGCACATTCCCGCAAGGCCTTAAAACGATATTTTCCCTGTTAAAATATCTTTTAACATAACCCAGTCGCACGCTTTAGCCCATAACGGAAGAGTCATATTTTCTTGCGCTGGGGTTGCCCAGAGGTTGCTCAACGAGCAGGAAGATTGCTATCCGCCAAGAGGGCGGAGATTTATTTATATAGTCATTTGATTTTATTGGTGTTATTGGTAGCTACGGGTGGACTTGAACCACCGACCCCAGCATTATGAATGCTGACAAGTAAAATTTAAGTTATTGTTTTTATTAACTATTTAGGGCATCTGTAGCCAGTTAAAAGCCTCTAAAGTCCTACAAAATCACCTGAAATCCCTACAAAACTCCTACAGTGAAAAGAGGGGGGGTAGCGATCTAGCGATGGGGGCGTTCCTGGCGTTGAGCCTGCCAATGTGCTTGTTATAGGTGGTGGGGTTGTTGGCTTAAACGCAGCCCGAATAGCGATGGGTATGGGGTCAAATGTTACGATTGTTGATCGCTCTTTGGCTCGATTAAAGCAAATTGATGAGCTGTATGGCGATAAGTTAAATACATTGTTCTCCACCACTGATGCGATTGAAAAGCATTTGAAATTCTCAGATGTGGTGATCGGTGCTGTCCTAATCCCTGGGGCAGCGGCTCCTAAACTGGTTACCCGTAAGATGCTAAAGCTAATGAAACCAGGCTCTGTATTAGTTGATGTGGCCATCGATTCACCGAGCCAGCCGCGGGGGCCGCCGCAGATGGGGCTCTTCCGTTGATGATAAGGAGGAATGACGGTGGGGGGCTGGTTTTTCAGGTACCAGGTAGGCGGTCGTGCTTGAGAAATGGCAGGGTGGAGATATGGTGAAACGGGCGCCAGTTGGCGCTGTATTCTACGGTGTTGGCGATCAGGTTGACGAGATTTCTGGGGGATTTCGAATCTTGAACGAGTTTTCCCAAGGTTTTGTACATAGCGAGGTGGGGAAAAAGGGCATTTATGTGTCCTATCCTTGTTATTATTCGTTGCTATTGAAATGAGTCATGAGGCAAGTTATGAAATCGACCAACGATCAACTCAGTTCCATACTATTGACAGTAGAGCTGTATCGAGATGGCCACTACTACCTGGACAATGAGAAGCTTCAGCAGGCTTTCCATCCACTTGCTCATATTATCGGCTATGTAGCTGGGGGCGAACTCATGTTTGTTAACAGGGAGGAATATTTGTCGCGCCTAAACAGTCATAAACCTCCCTCGGAATTGGGGGGGCTTCCCGACACAAAGGTTGTGTCAGTAGATATTACAGAGACGACTGCTGTTGTAAAAGTAGAGAGCTTACTGTCTGGCGCGAGATATATTAGCCAGCTATCAATGCTAAAGGTTCAGAGCCACTGGCAAATTGTTAGCGGTGTGTTTCATCGTGTTTAGGAGCTATAGCAGACCAGATGATAGAAGTTTCTGGGGAAATTCTTGTCCCCACTGAATATGAATAGTTAGTAAGCCGGCAGCCTAATTCAAGGGGGCATCTAGATATAAGGCCATAGGCTCTTGGATAATGACATGGACTCTCCTCTACCTTCAGCAGCTACCCTTAGTATGTAGCTCTGAATGAGGAAATAACATGAAAAATGTAACAGTACGTATCGGGTTAGATATTGCTATAAAAATTTTGTTGCTTACGGCGTTGATCAACATGGAAAAGGTTCATTAAAGAAAAAGCTACAGCGGAAAGAAGTACTTAGTTTTTTTACACAGTTAACGATCACGAGTACGGCAACGGTACCTGTATCTTTACTCGCGACGGCGAGGCTGCACGTTACTTTGCAAATCACATTGAGGTTGGAATGGTGGGGATCAATGTGCCTCTACCAGTGCCTGTCGCGTATCACAGTTTTGGTGGATGGAAACGTTCGCTATTTGGGGATTTGCACGCATATGGCCCTGATGGAGTTCGCTTTTATACTAGGAGAGAAACTATTACCCAGCGTTGGCCATCCAGCAAGTTACGGGAGGAGCTGAATTTCTCATTTCCGAGCTAGGTAATTAGTAAGGACGTAGCCTGAAATCACGAAGTTGTCAGATTATGCTGATACCTTTTTTGGACGATGATTTTCAGTGCCACAGACATTGCTAATGTGAATTGACTTGAAGAAGCATGTTGAATTGTTTTGGAGTAAGTAGACAGTGGATTAGACTTCAATCAGATATCTCTACTCAATGACTGAAGATGTTGAAAGGGGGCTTACTAAGCGGCCCCTTTCAACATGTACCTTAAGCTGAGATACGCGGCCCCATCCAATTTTTATCGCGCTTTTAGTCGATACCACGGACTTACGTCTAATGAGTATCGCAAGCGGCTCAGCGGAATAAGTCGTCAGTGATAGCGGGATACAAAGAAAATTCCATTCTCACGCGCGTGCTACCACACAGCCAGATCAACCGAGAGTGAACTAAAGTTGATGCATCGCTCGCGAGGAAGTCGTTGATATCGACTAGCTCTCCCTCGGGGCACATGCAGCCGAAAGCAATCATGGCACTGAGGAAAACTGCCTAGGCGTTGAGCGCATTCCTTGGGGTCCGTAGAGTTTGCATATCCTTACCCATTGCTGGGATTAACGATAGGCAGTTATACAGATTTGGCTAGAGTCTCATGCGTTATCTCATATTCATGCTGGCTCAGTTAATTATTTGAGTATTTCTCTTTCAAAGTAAAAACTAAGTACTTTATGAGCTTGGGTCGGTGTGCGTAAACATGAGGCTGGCCAGACCGTTACACAAACTCGTTATCGGTGTTTATCAATTCGTTGGCTTTAACTGTAATCCAAACACCAGCAATAATCGCAACACCACCAAGCCATAGTACTTCCTTAACGTGAAAGTAGGTTACGACTAACCCAGCAACAGGAGGGCCTATGACTAACCCAGCTTTAAACGCAGATACGCACAAGACAATCAGTTTTCCCGACTTATCAATATCATTAAAAATAGCCATCATAATTGGAATAATGAAACTCCATAAAACTTGATAGATAATGCTAGAAATTGCATAAATCCAGAAGGCGTTGTTTTCTCCCATCATATACAATGCAACTAAACAAGGTACCTGAATTATTGCTGTAAGATACAGGCCAGAGTTCCGTCCCCATTTACGCACATATAAGCCACTTAACATTGAACCTAATGCGCTAATGGCAAACCCAATACCTAAAACCTCACCAATTTCGGCGCCTGACAAATTAACCGCAACGCCAATACGCTCTAGATAAGCCCAAACCGTACCTTGTGCAAAATAGTAGGCGACAACTCCTAAAAAGACGTATAGGGCTGCCTTTAAATTGCCATCAATATTTAGTCCTAAACAGTCTTGTCTTTTCTGATTATTAGGGTAGGTGATAAAGCAAAAAATAAGTGCAGGTATTAGGCAGGCATTAAAAAATTGAAAGATCCCAGCTAAGCCATAATTACCAATCAGGCTTGGTAGTATCCAAAAACCAACCGTACCAAATACAACTTGAATGGTTACCATGGCACTAAATGCCATATCTGACTTTTTGTAATCTCCTAATGCTGCAAGGCTAATAGCATATGCAGCACCGCAGCCCATGCCTGCCAATAGTCGGGTAACATACAATGATTCAAAGCTGGTGATGAAAAAGGTAAGCCAATTAGCAGTGATAAATATGATAGTGCTTACGATTGTGACGAAACGCCAATTAACTTTGCGACTCCAAAAATAAGCTGAAGCAGAGGCAATCAGCGTTCCTGCAATATCGGCAGAGGTTAGCCAGCCCACTTGGGCGTCAGTAAATAAACCAGAATCTGTATAGGCTCCAACTAGTAAAGGCATTAAGGTTGTAACAGCAGCGCCCATCATCGCAATGAGTAATACACCGAGTATTTGAATAATTGATTGTGGTGAAACCAGTTTCAATTCGGAAAATAAAGAAGAATTAACTAACATAAATCCCCTTATTTAGTTGCGTTCTGCGCTAGATTCGACGTTTTCTTTACGGCTGCCATTCTCGCCAGGTAGTCCCTTAGGTCACGCTTGATAGTCGGCGCCAGGATGTAGAGACC
>Ga0209092_10002285_pt1 | contig 17685 bp, 8 predicted proteins | sample FraStrMetagenome_FD_187446 | JGI IMG/M metagenome (GOLD analysis project Ga0209092, IMG submission 187446) | Marine eukaryotic phytoplankton communities from Arctic Ocean - Fram Strait ARC3M Metagenome (SPAdes) (version 2) | ecosystem: Environmental > Aquatic > Marine > Oceanic | place: Fram...
GATCCAAAGAAAATTTAATATTACGTGAGAAAATGGCAGGCCTTCCTGAAGAAGAAATCGAAGCAGCTGTTCAGGCTCTAGACAAGAGAGATGAGAGAGCTAGAATGAAAAGTATGAGTTTGAAAGATAAAATGAAAAACGAACTTCAGTAGAAACTTATCATTGATAAATGATTCTTCTTATAGAATCGAATTTCTTCGAAATACATTTTTTCAACATGGCTGCGATTCCTCGATGATTAATTATTCTCTAGATTTTGTAAATTCTTGGGATTTTTTTTTACTTGCTTATGTATACGTGAAGACTATTCGTGAAAGAAATGGGATGGGCAAACAGAAATAAGAACAAACGAATACCCGCAACCTCTGACATGAGGTATGAAGCACATATCCAAAATTGAAGATTCATAGATTTATTCTTGAGGCTAAAATAAATAAAAGCTTTGGCTGTGGCGATTAATAAATGATAGTTATATCGCTGTTTTCAGTAAAAACGCAATAGTACAACTGAAATATTGCTGAAGAAACAAATTCTTGAAAGCTAGTCTTTCCTTTTTCAGCTTTCACCTGTAAGCATATTTATGCACCACAGAAACTAACGAATTTTTCATGAAAGCATTTGCAACATAATCATTCATATTGCACTTTATCTATAATAATAAGAGTGAAGCATCTATACAAAAACGATCCATATTTTGTCCTAATTATTAATTTCTGAATATTACTTTTCCTTTCCGAAATTGAACAGGTACGGTACAGCGGTCATGCTTTCGTTCTTGTTGGATATTCTCTCACATAAAAGATGGTTCGTGTCAGGTTCAAACTTGAATCAACTGTTGTATGATTCATTCATTGTGTACTTCATATACCTAATGACAAGACGTTTCTACATCATTTCATTTCGATCTGATACTACTATTACTACAAACAATTAACCATTTTTCATATGAATTTCATATGAAAAGTTAATTTCAATTGCTGCACCTCTTACGTTTTTATTCTTGATTGTCTCACTTCGTTTTTTAACGAGTTTAAATTGATTTTCCCACTTCTTATTTAGATGCCTTTTACCATATTAATATAATTTGAATCTTTATTTCCCACTTTTCCAAGTCGTGCGAGATGTAATTAAAAGTTTTAGTTAAAGGAAAAGTACGGTTGACAAATCTAATTGAGTCCCTATTAGATATTTCCAAGCAATCTCTCCAGAACATAATCTACATAAAAAAATCGAAAAATGAAACCATCAACTCTTGCGAAGAAGCTTCTCATCTTCTCACTCGTCCTTTCCTGTCAATCGAGGGTCAATGCAGATGTGTCGCTCGAAATAATTGAAGACGAATCAAAATTTGGATCGCTTTCACACCAATCAATTGAAAAAATAGGCATTGGAAACTCACTGTTCATTCGATCTAACATACCTGTTAGTGTTCTTCAGTATCGACATAATTTCCACGACTTTGATCGTCTTGTATATCCTGGACAGGCAGTGGTTATCGTAAAAAGCGAATGCAAAGATGATTCAACGTTAAAAGAATTTGATCCAAATGTAGTCGTTGATACATTTAGGCCTCGTATGAGTACTGAATCAGTGTTGTTTTTGAATGCAAATACTCCAAGAAACCACGAAAACGACGAGATGCTTCCAGCAAGTTCCTTTCAAGCTGAATGGGATTCATACAATCGACAATGCAACATCTTTGAACCTATTGAAGAAACAGTAGAAGAACCTCAACCACCACCAGTTATTACGGAGAGCAAGGGAGATGGTTTAGAAGCTGAAAAAGGAAGATTCAATTTTGTTGGAGAAGTTAGTGATATGATCTTTTCTAACTTGAGGCCAAGGCGTGAAAATAAATTTGATGATGAAGATAGCACCATCAATCCTGGGTCACAGTTGAGTTTAGTGAATGCTATACAGAATTTTCGAGAAGAATCAACCGATTCTGGCTGTTCCATTACCGCTGAAGTATTGTATGATTCGTGTGCACACAGTTTGAGTATATCCGCACCATCCATTCAAATTTATGAGCATAAGGATGTTGTAGATGAAACGTTTAGACCTGATCCAGATCAACAGTGTAATCTAATCAAGAATGGAATTCTCAAATTTCAAGGTGATCCAATTATAGCAAATATTACAAAATCATCATATACAGTAGGCCAATCAAATCCTGGTATGTGTTCCCAAGTTGTGGTGGGTCGTCCATTTCTGGATGATGAAGGACAAATCATTCAAGCCGAAGCAGAAATTGTCCCCACGTCGGATTGGGCAATAGATGACATTGCTGAAAAGGTTCAATCAGAAGAAGTTATTCAAAGAGAAGTACCACCATCTTACGCGGCTGATTGGACGAATCGTGCATTAGGTGAACATGCATCCATAGCATCCTTCGCAGCATTCACAATTGCACTCATGACAAACAACGCTCCAGCTTCCCTCATTGAAGATGCTCTTTTAGCAGCATTGGATGAGTTAAGACATGCCCGTACATCTTTTGACATGGCATCACTTCTATCAAAACAAGTTATAGCCCCCACTGAGCTACCTTCAACTACTCACAACTTCGAACACGATTTAGAAAGTCTAGCATTAGCAGCAGCTAGAGAAGGATGTATTGATGAAACTATTTCTGCATTGCTTGCCGCTGCTGAAGTGCAACAATTATCCAATGAAGATAGCAACTCGCTACCCTTCTCATGGAAAGAAAAGGTAGAAATTATTGCAACGGAGGAAGCAAAACATTCAGCACTGGCATGGAGAACTATTCATTGGGCCTGTTCAAAGGACTCTGATGTTTGCATGAAAGTCATGAGGTTCCTTTACGACCAACAGGGATTAGAACATTTTAATACTGCTGATTTGGACGAACAAATTGCCAAATCATTAGATAGGAATTTCATGAAAGTGATAAACAATTTGATGCCACTTGTATCTAATGCTGTAAATGAGATCGAAATTTATGGTACTCATGATGATGACTTTATTGGAGAAATTGCGGATCTTATGATAACGAATGTCATTTCAGCTCTCAAAAGTGTGTCAGTCATGATTCCAACTGACCTCAGTTCCATCGAAAGTGAGTGAGAGCTCACATGAAAACTCTTCAAAGAAAAACCTATAATATATTGATACATGGATTTATTCAAACGATTCCAAATAATTTCAGCTTGTACATTTATAATTTAACATACGTCTTTTAAAATCATCTCTGATGAGTGATAAATGCAGAATTCTTGTTTTCATATAGCGCACTGACTACTAACTAACTATTAGACAAATGAGCTTCTCTTCCCAAAATCGTTTTTTCCTTTTGTATTCTGATCATCTTTTTCTCAATTTGACCGATGAAAAAGTAGGAATCAATGACGAAATTAAAAATTAATTTTTGAAGCAACAAATGGGATTTAAATAGGTTTTAAAAGAACGGAACTATTTGTCATGTGTTGGAATCATCCGAAGTTTTTTCATTTTTTTCCAGATTTCCCACTACCAAATCTGGGATTTCCAACCTGTATGAATTCGTTGTTGAGTCGTAAATTGCGATGCAATGAATTGTAGCAGATTCCGATATGCTATTTGATGATAATTGGACACAACCGTTCGAAGAAGCCATGGGTTGAGAGATATCTCCTTTAAATGAGGTGATATTTTTATTAGTACTGGTTGCGTCGTGATAATCTACATTGGCATACAAAGAGGAGTCATTTCTTATAGCAGTGGGGGTGGTTGATATCATCTTAAGTCGTTTAGGTGTCAAACTTGTCAAATTACTTTTTGCTTTTGTTGCACTATCATAATGAATCTCAAGCAGGGATATGTTTTCGTTGTTCATGTGATTCATCGGTTGACTTTTTGACCTTTTTCTAGCATTCTCTTGCCATCGACTTATACTTGGTCCTAGTGCTAATTTTATACTTTTTCTTCCTTTTCTAGAATTTGAATATGGTTTTCCTTTCGATATTTCAACTTCTTTACCAACTTTTTTCTCGTTATGAATGACACCATCAACTTTTTCCTGTTCTAGATTCAGCATATTTATGCTTCTACCAGATTTCATGTTTTCTGCATCTCTTTTTTTTTGCTCGTGTTTCCTTTGTACAAGATCATCAGAGCTATCAGAGCTATCACTTTCCAGGAAAAAATCATCGTTTAGTACATCAGTGTTTATGATCTGAGTTTGACGCAACAAATTTGGTTCTATGTTGCATTCTGACGAGGCAATATTTTTCTTCTCGGAATCATCGCTTTTGCTTTCATCCATGGAATCTAAACTCTCATCTGGAGTTGAACCTTCGTTTGCTATTCTCTGCTGGAATCGTCACGTCAACCTTTCGACATTATTATGCGGTACATGTTTTTACGAGCACATTTTAAAATTCTACGCGCCAAAATCATGGCTTTTAGTGACAAATCTTCCATCGTATGTTGAGCGTAGAATTTAAATTCAATTCCCACATTTTAACAAAACGCTTCATAAATCAAGGACCTCTTTCTTACTTCATGTTTTCACAACAGGGTTGCATCAATAATGTCTGCTGGTAAACAACGAGATCAAAAATGTGAGGCTCCACCAAAGATTCTACCACTTCCGAAAGAAGTAGTCAATCGCATTGCAGCAGGAGAAGTTGTTCAACGTCCCGCCAGCATAGCTAAAGAACTCATTGAAAACAGTCTCGATGCTGAAAGTTCTACAATAGAAATAATCTCCAATAATGGAGGTCTTTCGTTGTTGACTGTGACTGATAATGGTTATGGAATCCACCCTCGTGATTTACAACTGGCAGCTACAAGATTTGCAACTTCCAAACTGACGCATTTCGAAGATTTGAAAAAGATTCAAACATTTGGGTTTAGAGGGGAGGCATTGGCAAGTGCTAGCATGGTATCAAAATTGACAATCACCTCTCGCCGTAGAACGAATATGATCACTAATAATGACAAAACTTTCAGTAAAGCTTGTGCTTATCGTCAAAATTACAAAGATGGCAAACCATCGTCTTCTGCACCTAAACCAACAGCTGGTAACATGGGAACAGTTATCAAAATACAAGATTTATTTTACAACGTTCCAAATAGGAAACGAGCGTTTCATGGGAAGAAGAAAGAGTCTGAAGAATACAATAAAATTTTAAACGTTGCTATACGATATTCCATACATTGCGCTGGTGATGGTATAGCATTTACATGTCGCAAAAAGGCTGGACAGACAGATCTTAATACTCAATATTTGCCATCCATCAAAAAAATCATCACAGCAAAAAAGAAAAATGCAGAAATGAACGATTTTAAAGTTGATGAAGAAGAGAAAATCACCGCTACAAAAGAAGTAATCTCTCATCTTTTTGGATCAAATGTTGCTCGAGAACTTCTTATTTTCAAAAAACAATTAGGTGATATCAAAAAGGAATCTATGAAGTGTTTCTCTCAAGAACACAACGCATCCAATGGTCAAAATGACCCCTTATTTACATATTCTGCCAAAGGTCTTTTCACCAATCCATCCTTTTCCCCCCCTAGGGCTGCGTCCACCTTTATTCTTTTCATTAATCATCGCTTAGTTGAGTTTGGCTCTCTGAAACGAGCTTTAGAATCAATTTATGCTGAAACTCTTACCAAAGGAGCTAAACCATTTATTTATCTAGACTTAGAATTACCTGGATGGCACATTGATGTCAATGTCCATCCCACAAAAAGAGAGCTGGCATATCTTTTTGAAGATGAACTTATCAAAGACTTAAGTGACGAGGTAAAAGAAGTTTTAGGTGGAGCAAGTGGGAGTAAGGTCTTCCAAGCAAAAAGTCTTCTCCCAATAGGAAGAAATGTCAAAATCATGGAGAAAAGGAATACATTCACATTATCTCAACCAAAACAAGCAATAAAAGAAAAAAGCATAAAATTAACAGAGACCGACGATTCAAGCTATAGTTCTGGGGAAGATATAGACCAAGATATTACACCATCACGAAAAAGACGGATTTCTCCTATATCGCCTTCTTTAAATAAGAGAAAAACTGTAGATGTAAGAAAATTAGTGCGGACAAACACGGCCGCTCCCGCAGGTGCCTTAGAACCTTTTTTAGTCTCTACTCAAACTCAATCGTCTACATCACGATCAACATTAAAAGTGCAAAAAGAACCAACTAAATTAATGGAAAATTTCCAACAATCCATCTCTCCATTATCGTCCCAAGAGGAGGAAAAAAGATTGCTGGAAAGCTCCAAAATTAACGTCCAACACGAAATATCTTGTCCAAGGTATGGTAAATCAAATGAAATTGATTTATCTTTGCCCGGTGCTTTCGCTATGATTTGTAGCTGCCAAGTAAAAAATCCAACTGAGAGGATTGATAAACCTCATAGTCCCCAAAATAAGGTAGTACGACCAAAGAAGGTTCAGCCATCAAACTGTGAACTAACTTCTATCCATGACATGAGGAGTAAAATAACGTTTCAATCACATTCGCAATTAACTGAGAAGCTCCGAGAGTCAACATTCGTTGGGATTGTTTCGAGACAGTGGAGTCTCATTCAGTGGGGTGTAGAGCTACTTATGATCAATCATAATATATTGTCAAAGTTATTATTTTATCAATTGACTATTTGGAGATTTGGTGAAATTGAAAAAGCGACTTTTCCACACCCTCTGTGCGTCAAAGATTTGATTGAAAGTGTGTTTAGTTCAGATGATGATTCTTCACCAAAAATAAGTTGTACTGAAAGAGAAACGAGCGATGCCATATCTAAAAGAGCTACGCAATGTCTTTCCAGCAACTCCAAAATGTTGGATGAATACTTTTCTGTGGAATTTGAAAATCATGAAGGTGAACTGTTCCTAACTGGACTACCAATACTACTGGATAATCATTCACCTCAACCTTCTGGTTTACCACAATTTTTGTTGCGATTGGCAACTCAAGTTAACTGGAAAGAAGAGGAAAAGTGTTTTGAAGGGTTATGCAGAGAGATCGGAAATTATTATGCGGAGATCCCAATGAAACTATCAAAAAATGCAACGGATGGAGGAAACTTCAATGATAGGACTGCTGAAACGTTCGTTAAGCATACAATTTTTCCAGCTCTCAATTATCTGTTAGTTCCTTCACAAGATGTTGCTGTAGACGGTAGCGTCATAAAACTTGCTGTATTGCCTAGTTTGTATAAAATTTTTGAAAGGTGTTAAACCAAAACAATGATAGTAAAGCTACTAAACAATCTTGAAGAAAGATAATACTTTGCAACTGCAATTATAATATATAGCAATTTCTACAGGTTTTGTTATTTCGACTCTGTATCAAGTCGAGATTATTTTGTCCATACATGTCTACTCTAATTTTATTCCTCACATGATTCTACTTCGCATGCTTCAACAATTTCGTCGTAAACATCGTAACCAAATTGCTGAGTAAGTTCAGCTTCAGCATCATCTAGGCTGGGCAGGGGTGATTCAGAGCCGTCCACGCCATCTTCGCCAAGCTGAAAGTTTGGATTAAAAAGCCAACGTTCTCCGCCTGTGGCACGAATCATGGAAGGTAAAAGAGTATCATCAAGATGTCGTGGCATTTCTAATTGTCCAATTTTACAAGAACTGTAATTAATGGCAAACAGCGAGGAATTGATGTCTAACATGAAGCCCTCATCATTTGCAAAATCATACATCTGACGGAATGTTGATACTCCATTGATCCGACGTATAAGAGAAAGATATTGAATAGCACATGCATCCATAGAATGTGCATCATGGTCATAAATTTCATATTTGCTATTGTTTTGGAATGAATTTTCTCTCGTTGAAGAAGCTGGTGGTGCATAAGGCGAAAGCCCATGCAGGTAAACTGCATCTTTCCCTCCTCCTTCTGGGTTGTGCTCCGCGGCTCCTAAATTAGATACAAGAATGTCGTCGTGCATAGATACATGAATGTATGCAGGTCCGTCGATGTATTCCTTACACAAACCACTAATTGTAACAATTGTCAAGCTTTTCCTGAGCAAATTCTCTGCTTGTTCCTCTGAGAAAATATCTTTTGATTCACAGTATTTTGAATCTCGAAAATATGAATTTGTTGCCTGCTCTTTCCATTCTTTGAGAGCATCAGATAAAATTTGACAGGTAGCACTATAAACAATCAAAGCCAAATTTTCGCTGGGCCCAGTAGAATCGTTTCCTTTTAAATTGGATCGAACGGCGCTATCAATAAGAGAAATCAATGTCTTTTTCAATTGATCATCATCCCCATTCTCAGTATCTCGACTTGGAATATGAAATGGAGCCATGTTAGCTGATGATAGCACAACTCTTATAATATCTAGATCTTTTGTGCGTAGCCTACACTGGAATTTGCCATCATCATCGCAACCACCTGCTATATATTTTTGAAGTGCCTTCTGATATTCATGTCCCTCTGCCAATAAATGAAATGATTGCAGGGAATTGAGGGTATCAAAGCTAATATGAATATTTACATCTTTTTGATCATAATAAGATCCTGCATGTATTTGGGCCATAGGTAAATCTTCTAGCACTCTTGAATAGTATTTTAAACGTTCTCTAGATGTTCGTCGTCTTCGTCCCAAATGACCTCTTGTATTTTTATGCTCGTACATTGTATGTAAACCAGGCACAAAAACAGTAGTTTCGGTGGATTTCTTGCTTTTATTGCTTTGATCCTGTCCATCATAAGAAAGAACTTCTCTAATATATTTCAATGGGTCATTCATTGAAAAGACGACATTGGCTTGGAGTGAAGCACCATCATCATGAACGCTAAGATCATAAGATGCTTCAAAATCATTTGTCTCTTTACGATTGCAGGAATTAAAAATGGTGAATCGCCCATCGTGGCCAATATCTTGGCTATATTTTCGACAAAATCTACGAAATGGTGCTAAATTGGGTGGAAGATCTCCCAAGCATTCTAAGGACTCCCGTTGCTGCAACTGTTGCACAGCTACATTATAGACGTCCATAAGTGCAATAAGTTTAGGTTCCGTGGAAGGATCTCTAGATAATAACGAAAGTAGGTTCCAGTTCAAAGTTATTGGATTTTGGGTATGAACATTGTCGTTCGAGTGCGACGACTTTGGGTTCATATTTTCATCATTAGATGTAGAAAATCGTTTTGAAGCTGAAGTTTTTGAGTCATAAAATAGGAACTCTTTATGTTGATTACAATTCGTTCCTAAATTATTTTCTTTGTTTCCTGAGAAGAAAGATCTTTTCGAAAAGGATTGAGGAAACTTCGGCAGTGGAATAAATCCCGAAACTGGTTGTATGGAGAAGAGTGCGACAATCCATAGAAATTGAAAGGAATACCAAGAGAGAATCGGGGTCATATTTTCATGTTATGAGCTCCAACAAAGTTGATAACCTCCAGTGTGTGATTTCAAATCACGAAATATATCAAAGTTTGTGGGATTGCTGGAACAGCTGTTACAGAAAGATTTCAAGCAAGATTAGTGTTCCATGTTATGAGAAGGTTCAGAAAAGGATTGCCATTTCTCTATCTGTTCACATTCGTGTGTCAATACAACATATATCTCCTGTACAGAGCGTGTACAAAAACATTTCGCAGCTTGACCTGATGTTAGTTCTACACCGTTACTGTGTAATTTCAAATATCAAATTCTACTTACCTGAAAATAAACAAAGAATCGTTACGGAGAAATTGTTTCTCGACAATGTACGAAAAAAGACTTACGTTGATTTAGGTACTATATCTTACGGAATCTTTTTTGACACACGTTTTGTACACGATTGAAAGTTCTGAAGCACAAATCAATGTTCGTTAGATTCTACACTCTAAGTGTGGACAACAATAGGAACATTCGTACAGGAGGTTCGAATTATAATTGCCCGTACCACAATGATTGACGTCATGTGACAAAACATTACTCATTCTTTTCGGAATTCGAGTTCAATCGATTGTCGATCAGCGGCAGAGTTCATCATCAGCAAAATTTTTTTACGTGTTATATAAGCTGATATATAGAAATTAGATAATCAAGAACATTTTAGGAATCATTATGAGAGAATGAAGGCTTTCTTCGAAATGATTTGCGAAAATTGTACTTTCCAAAGAGTCACAAGAAATATACAAGGAAATCAATACGCTTATATATCCAATTGTCTTACATTGCTTAAATTAAAATTAAAGTTTCATCACCGAATTGGTCAACAATCTAACGATAATCGAAATATTAAATGATTTTTTATTTCGTAAACATAGGTTGAGTACCATCCATGTGCTTGATTGATCGAAGTATACCTTGTAGTGCAACATCAACTCGTTCTTCAGCTGTTTTCGCTGTAAGAAGAGCAGGTCGTATTTCCATAGCAACGCCTAGTGCAGGTATCGGATTTATTAACGCACCGATCCAGAACGCTAATTCAGAAGGCTCCTCAATCGGCGGTATTTCTCCAAGATCTTTTAATAATCGATTAATTTGTCCAATTTGACGTTCATTTTTTCTAGCAAGTTCAATCCAGCGTTCCAATGGCACTAACTCCTTTTCTTCCATATGAATTGTGTTTGCATTTGTAAAAGCTCTTGCTTTGGATATTGCTCGAGCTAATGACATTCGATCTTCGCCTTCACTTTCCTCTTTCAATTCTTCTTCTGACGAATCTAGAAATTCAACACGAGCTTCTGTCCATCCTTGGGGATTATTCGCTACATTATCCTTTATACGAAAACGACGTCCTGCTTGTATTTTTAATTTGATCCCATCATCGCTTTTGCCATCACTGAATCTAACCACCTCAGGTGTGCCCAGAACTTGGACCTCAACACCATCCTTTAGATGCACATATTCACCTGTTGACAACCGTGCCATCCCTAGCATTCCAAATCGGGGTTCCTCTTCTGAAACTACTGTCCTAATAAGATCTAAGAATATTGGATTTTGCACCTGAAGTTCCAAAACTTGCCTGGGTAACATACTGTCTAATACAACCAGTGGAAGTGTATTTGCTCTTTCATTGTATTGATCCATTCGACTTCGAAGGGAGCTCATGAAATCGTCTTCACTTATCCCCCCACCTTGATCTTTGTCTGACGATAAATGGCGACGGATACTTGAATCTTTCAATGAAGATACTTGACTGACATAGTTGGGAAGAGTTGAGAACCCATCAATACATCCAAAAATTGTGCACAGAAGTAGAGCCGCGATGCAAAGTTTCGTATTCATTTTGTTCCATCTCATTAGATATGCTCCACAATTTGTATTCAGGATTTTTGAAATTATTCTGAACAATACCGAGATAAAGAATGTATAAATGTTAGGAGAGGTCTCTTATAAAACCTCATCATTGTGGCGACCAGATGTCTTTCATTGGACACATCATTTGCTAAGGTACGTAGAACATAGTTGAGTCAATAAATGAGGAACACGTGAAATTGAAATTGGATAATTAATCATAACGTCATGCAAATTTAAATTAAGCTGAGTCCTTGAACTTGTTGAAAGAAATTAGTGATACGATTACTAGTCCTAAGTAAGTTCCTAATTAGAACGACGAAAATCCGCGACAGTCAAATATTTAAAAGAATGATCCTAATAAAGATAACGTCTGCAGTAAGGGGAAGAATGTTAACGTAAAGTATTACGAAGATAACTCTCACAGTTCATGCAAACGGCTATTTTCGAAGAAATAAATTTTAAATTAATGTTTTTCCTCCAATAAAATCTAAATATGCCCAATCCACAACAGGACAATAGGATTCAAATCTAAAATAGAAGCTCAAGATGGAAAGAAAGAAACGTTCACAAAGACATTTAATACCGGTAGAAGATACTCTGATGGGGCTACCACTGAATACAACAAACGAAGATAGTTGTGCGCTCGATTCCCTCGCAAGTCTAAGCGGTCTTACAATTTCAAAAAAAAACAAAAAAACTTCTCGATCGCGCATCTTGAACAGCAAAAAAGAAAGCAAAATTTTATCATCTTGGATGTATAGTAGTAAATCGTTTATGCAAAAGAGTCCTACCATGCATCAGAAATTAAGGAGAAGTAAAATGAATTCAAGAAAGAAGAAAAATGTCAAAAGCAAGGAATCTCAAAATACATCTGTATTGTCAGTTTTGCAAGATCTTACAAATAGGAAAGATGAGAGAAAGAAAACTTCTACACGCAGGCAAAAACGAGAAAGAAGTAGGAAAGTCAACCAAATTGTTGATTGTCTCGGTTCTGTAGATACAAGAAAAGATAATAATCAAAATGGTTATAATTCCCTTTCTTGCCTTGGTGGCAATACAACAGGGAAGAATAGCCACATAATGGAAGGAACAAATCATGGTAAAAAGCGAACTAATAGGAGAAAAAATTCATCAAAAAATTCTAAAATAAATAGGCATCGAGTTTCCATAAATTCCTTGGAGGATCTAGATTCAAACTCAAACATCACTCTCATCAACAAATCTAAAAATTCCAGAAACGACAAAGTTCGTCTCAGAGACACAAAGAGACAGCCAAGGAAAGGAAGCTTAAGACCCGGTGACTCATTAGCACAGTTCGAAGTAAGCACAGATTCTGCACCTATATCAAACAAAAATATCAAACATAGAAAGGATAATAGAAGAAAGAAAGACGAGCACGATTACAGACTGGTAAGCCCACAAATGGCCTTACATGAACAGCCTGAAAATTGTAATTATAGCCATAGCCATGTTACACAATATAGTATAGATGAAAAATCGATAAGGGATATGGGAAACTCAAAGATTTCGGATATAGAAATAACCATCGAAGATACATCCGGCGACAAGTTTGATACACCTAATGTACTCATTCGGTCTCCATTTATGAAGGACACTGATGTTTTTGCTACACAGCCCACAGTTCTTACTCCACATGCAACAAATTCCTTACTTCGGGCAACTTCAAATTTCAACTGTCTTATCCAAAATGCTAGAATAGAGAAAAAGAAGCAACATTTAAATAAATGGATATCTCCATTACGAAGCGATTTAATAAAAAGTGCACAAAACCGTTCGCCAATTGTAGGAAAGAATGGTTTCAAAGAAAAATGGACCTCTCCTCTTCGTTGTGCTGCAAGTAAAACTTTATTCAACGCTAATCAAGCGAATTATAATAGAAATTTGAGCCCAGAAAACAAATATCATCTAATGACACCGCCACTTCACAACTCAAAGAAATTTTTATCTCCTTCTTTACATATATCAAAAAGATTAGATTGCAGAGAAACCCCAAATCAGTTCAAGCAAATTTCATTTTGTTCTCCTCAAGCGGAAGTTATGGCTTCAAAAAAGTTTTCGCTGGATGAGATAGCGGTACAAATATTACCAAATACAGAAACACCATTATCAGTGTACAAAAATTCAACCAAAAGATTGGATACTCGAAAAACGCCATTGAATATGAAATTATATGGCGAGAATAATAATGATACATTGATAACGCATGATAATGAAGGATCTTACAACAAAGTATCAAAGAAGAATAATCAAGAAAAGAAACACTTTAGTGGTACTCGAGGAATTCATGAAATTTTAACACAGGAAAATTCGAATTATGGTAGACTTGCATTTGATTGTGAAGGGTTGCAAAATAATTCTAAAGATTCTTTGAAGACTGCTGATAACGTTCAAAATATCTCCACCAAAAAGATGTCCGTTTCTAAATTTAAAGATAAAAATCAAGATGATGGCGATATAAGTGAGAATTACCACTCCGACCACTCTGACCACTCTGACGACGACAAGAATAAATCTCAGTCTGAAAGATCACGAGGACCAGCAATAAAGAAGAATGAAATAATGGTGGATCAGTTTTCATGTGAATCACACAATGAAGGATTTATCTTGTCCAAAAGAAATGACATCTTCAAACAAAAAAAAGAAATAGAAAGAAACGATTCGCCAAGAGACAATTTGGACCAAAGCGATGCTGTTTCAAAAGGTAGTAATAAATTAGCTATTAGCAAACACAAGCGTGGCTGTGCTATGGAGAAAAATAATAATTGCGAAGTTGAAGGTGACATACATCAAGCTTCGAATGGACGGACATCTTTACACGAAAAGAAGGTTTATAAAAATAAATTAAAAGTCTCTGGACAGGGTTTGATTGGTATACATCACATCAGGGATTCAAAGAAAAGTACCACAGGTTTCATTTGCTCACCAAAGAAAAATCAAACAAATAAAGAAGAGGATCTAGAAAATGAAGGCGGAAGCATTAATTATTCTAATATGAAAGCACCTACATTAGATAAAGTTCAGCTAAGGAGATCATCAAGACAAAGGCAGCCCACCCAAAGACTCACTTTTGTCAAAGGCCACGAAATATCGGTATCTGGAACCGTTCATAACTTAGATGCCGACGATGAATTACCCAAAAGTGGCTCCAAAGTTGAGGATCTAGAGGAAATAACAGATTGCGAAAATATTAAATCTAGTAAAAGCGAAGGGAACAAAACAAAAAGCAAACCAAAATCTAAGAAAAATACAACATTAGAGACTAAACTTCTACAAACTGTTATACGAGCAACAAACCGAGCAAAAGAAATGGCACTGAAGAGAAAGACAAAAACAATTAATTTAGATTCTGACTGGAGCGCAAAAGAAGAAGAGGAACTTCTTAGAGTAAAACTGACTGTTAATCCTGAATCGCAATTGTTTTGGCATGAAGTTGCGTCTCATCTTGATGGACGAAATGCGGCAGAATGTCGGGATAAATGGTTTTTGTCCATGGAAGAGAATGGCGATACAGCAACAAGTACTGCGAAAATAAACAATCAATACGAAAAGCGAACTACACACATCTCAAATGTTAGTGTATTTAGTAAAGGATCTCCTAGTGATGAAGAGGACGATATCTTTGACTCTACACCATTACGTTTTGTTTTTCACAAACGGAATTCAACACATGAAAGCGATAAAAAAAAACAAAGTCAAAAGAAGAAACCATTGGAAAAAAGTTCCATGAAGAAAATGATGATAACTAACGAAAACACAGATGAGGACGTAGATGAAGACGACTTTTTTGATTCCACCCCACTACGAAATGATTTGCCCAAAATATCAAAGGACAAAGCAAGTGAACGCAAAATACAAACATGGAATTATTCAAGATCAATGAGACTGCCATGTGCATTTGTCAGCCCTGTTCCTAACAATCCAATAATAAAAATTGGAAATTGTTCTCCTGGTACTATGCTTAGTCCCAGTAAACATTCCCCATTGCTGGTGGCATACAAAAACAAAGGATATATTAAGAAAATTAAACGCAAGAAAAAAATGCGAATCCTTCACAAAACGAATCAATCAAAAAAAGGAAATAAAGGTTTCCTATCCGCAGAAGTTTACAATAATGGTATAAAGGTAAATGCTCAGCTGACTCCAAAAGGAACCTTTCGCCTTAATGCTCCAACAAGCGACGAGGAAGATGACTATGGTCTATTTGATGATGTATTGGATGATAATTGTCTTGAAGGCTGAGATAGTAAAATTGTAATGATATTGTGAATTAAAGAAAAGACTTTTGACAATTAAGGGAGTATGTTTGAAAACATGAATGTTTCATATTTTATATTTTATATTATCACTTTTACCTATGTATACATTTGCCAAGATGCATTAGACCAGAGTCTATGTTTCTTTACATAAAAATGAATTTGGTCCAACTCTCATTTTTATCTACTGTGGAGTTGTTCTTAAGAAACGTCCAGTAATTCGAAAATGTCAGTCAAAGTGGTAAAGTTGATGTCTGAGATTCCATCAAGAATCGATGAAACAGTAGTTAGAAGTTCGCCACCACCCGTGATCTCTTCAATATCATTTATTATGGATTCGACGTCAAGAAGTTCCATAATAGACGATATGATGTTGTCCGTATCAAAGATATCTGAAATACCTGAAAAAAGGTCATTACCATTCAGAATATCTTGTATATTGGTAATAACGTCATTTGTATTGAATAGATCCACGACATCATTTAAGATCTCCCTACTAGCATCTATTGAATCTTGGATGGCTTCTATTATCCGTTCCCCATTTGGAAGATCTGTAACTCTCGAAAACATATCGTCCACATTAAATAGGTCCTGAAGTGATGTAAAGGTCCCGCCTTCATCGCCAGATATAAGCAACAATAATCCAGAAGTTACGATAGATACAATTCCCATTCCACCAATGACCGGAACGAATCGATCCCTCTGTCTAACTCTCTTGCGGAGGCCCTTCTTTGATTGAAAAGGCTTGGGTCGTCTTGATGATAATAAGGCTTTCACATTTCCAGAACGATTTCTGTTGCTGGTAAGATTTCCAGATCTATTCCTAGATTGCTGCAGCATTCTAGTAGCGAATTCGTTATTTTTCTTAATGCAACATAAGTAAGAAAAGAGATTGAAAACTAAATTCGCCCGTATTCGAATTTCGAATTTCTTACCATAAAAATATCAACCTCATTGGACTCTCTCAAAGGCTCCAGACTGAATACAGACGATACGTTCATGGATAATAAAAGCAGCAATGCCAAAAAGCGGGTCTTCTCTACTAAAATCCTTGCCATGATGATGCTATACTATCGATGGGGTACTTTTCGAAAGATGCTAACGACCTCTTGAAATAGAAGATTACAACAACCCTTTGAGTTGCGAAGCGACTGAAATCTACACATGTTCGTGACTCTTAATTGGAATATCAATTAAAGAATGAAATATCTAAGAAAGGTTGAAATACTTAGAATTTTACTTTTTTAAAAGAAACAATTGTGACTGCATCGAAAACCAACGAACGGTCAAATTATGTGACTATTCACATACGAGTCATGAATTGAAGAAACACCGCTAAATGACTATGAAAATAAAAAACGACATTATTTATGCTTCGAAAGAAAGTCTGTTAAATATATTTAAAAAAGTCAATTCTTATTCCTGCTGTCAACAACAAAAAATGAACATGGCGTTGCATATTGTTTCAGAAAACAAATTTTAAATATGGACAATAATACGATTTGGCCATTATTAACTAAATTCCATGGTGGCGAAATTGAGAAGAACATCTTATGATCAAATCAAGCTTGATTGAATTGTATGAAAAATAAGAATTCTAGTATCTATTTCGAACAAGATCTTTATGAGAGCAGGACGCCCAAAATTGATTATTCCAACATACAATTGTCGTTGCGGTTATCTTCAAAACATAGTACGAGCTTAGGAAAGATATTTAGATTGACTTTTGTTTTGTACGTCATGCTAATTCCGCGAATGCTATCTTGAATTAATTTGTAGAGGGACAAAGCATTGTTACATTAAACTGAAAACGAATATGTGTGATTGAGAAAATTGACAAGTTTGTTCCTCCAAATAAAATATAGATAGTTTTATACACAGGTGCTATGTTGAAAAATCCAAAATGTATTCATCAAATCCCTCTGATTTTGCTATCATCAGGGGGGAGATTGTATTGGTGTGTGATAAGGTAGATCAAAAGCTGCAAAGTGTTATGATTGATGAGCAAATTAAAAGCAATGGTTCAGGAATGGAAAGCTCATGTGACTCCAGCTATGAGTAATTCCGTATTTAGTTTATATTAGTTGCAAGGTTTGCTCCAATTAGGAAACACCAAGCGGGTGGGTTGACCTTTTTATATGTAACTATGAAGATTATGATAGCAATGAGAAACCAAATGCCTATTGAGAGCCTTTTTGTACCGTTTTCG
>Ga0209092_10002286_pt1 | contig 17683 bp, 27 predicted proteins | sample FraStrMetagenome_FD_187446 | JGI IMG/M metagenome (GOLD analysis project Ga0209092, IMG submission 187446) | Marine eukaryotic phytoplankton communities from Arctic Ocean - Fram Strait ARC3M Metagenome (SPAdes) (version 2) | ecosystem: Environmental > Aquatic > Marine > Oceanic | place: Fram...
TTTCCTATATACATTAAATAATGTGTCGATAAAAGAATTGCAAACATAATTTATGCTATAAGTGAAACATTTAGGTTTGTATTTTTATTTGACAACACAATAAAAATATTAAGAAAAAAACAATAAATATTATTTTATAACTTATCAAAAAATTGAAATTGTTAATATATTGACATACTCTCTAATTATAATGGATATACAAAACTGCATAATGAACACTCTTTCACACATCAAAAATGCAAATGTTCCTGCGCGCGTCAAAACGTGCATGGGTAGAGAAATTCAGAAAAGTATGTTAAAATACGCAATATATCAAACATTCATATCAGGATTTTTATTTGACAACGAAATAAAAATCTTAAAAAAAAAAACATTTCCGTCCAAATTTTCAGACAAAAAAAAACAAATTATGACATCAGCGTTTTCCGAAGAATGCGGATTATTTTCGCTGTTTAAAATAATTGTTTTGAGTTTTCAAGACTATTATTTGATTGATAGATGTGTGAACTTTCGGGGTGATTTTATTTTTGCCACCAGTTCATACTACTGGAAAAACCAAACGCTAGTAAAACATGCAATGAATAGTTGTCATGACGCATATAATTTATTAAGTTATTGCGGATTGACAAATGATTATCAAACTAGAACAAACGGAAGCCACAATTTAAAAACTTACATATTTAATGTTAGCGTCTTATCAAAGTCGAGACACCATAAATTACTCAAGTTTAATTTGACACATAATGACAATAAAATGATAATTGATGATGGGCATTATAAAAAAATGAAATATTCTTTTTACGATACTAACGCAAAGCGAATAAATGAATGTTATAAACACTATTTTATGTTCAATTATTACAATGTTGACTACAAGTTCGATAATCGCGTTGCACACATTATTGTTGATCGTAAAACAGATTATGAAAGGTTTACACAACAAATTTATAATTATGGCATGTCACAAGATGAATTTTTTGACAGATATTATTATGATAAACGAGAAATTATTCAAAAAAAATATTTTTTTAGTCATGATGAAACCAATCTTCATTCAAAACAATTAAAAAATGCCAAAGAAGTTGACACAAAAAAATGGTCAACAAAAAATAAAACAAAAAAATATGGTCACATACCGAACAAAAATTCTAAAAAATCAAGAAAAATAATAGGCACGTATAAAACAGCATAAATACCATTCAATCACATTTTAATTTATAGTTTACTGCGATTTGATACATTACATTACATTGTATTATAAAATTTGAAATAATTATCAACTCGTGACACGACATTACATAACAACTAACATAATATGAATAAAAATAACATAATAATAGAAACTGTCGCAGCAGATGATGTTATAAAAGCTGATGGAATATTATATAATACTAACAATCATTGGATATTAACCAGAAAACCACCTGACGATTATGATTATATGTTAAATAAAAATATAACAAAAAATTGGATTCATTTAAAAATGATTTCGTGACGTTAATCAATATAAATATTAAGAAATACAATTGGCTTTTAGATGCGAATAATTTGAGTTCACAAACAGGAAAATTTTCTCATATTTTTGATGATGAACTAAATAATTTGGTCAACGATCACGACGTTGGTGAATTTAATGGACCAATGTTTGTGAGAACAGAAAATGTTAGCCTAAAATATGGTCAACATGGTACAGGTCCATATTATAATTTAAAAATGATAATAGAATCGCTAGTATCATGTATCGACACGCATACACCGTTTAATTTAAACAATAATAATACATACGGAGAAAATATAATTAAGCTTTATTTGTTCAAATGGAATGAAAAATAAAACGAAATATTTTTAATGAATATCGCATGTTCATTCATAATAAAAATATAACATGCATAACACAGCAATTTTTATGTGCAAAAAATGATGTCCTCATTGGAAATCCACACAAAATAAAAATTCAAGAAAATCAAGAAAAATAATAAGCATGTACAAATCAGCATGCGTATAAAATAACGTTCAATTGTATTTTAACACATATCTGCACATTGGACACGTATTATTTTTATTTAACCATGCATCCATACATTTTTGACAAAAATGATGTCTACAACTGGTAATAAGTACATCAGTATTTATTTTATCCATACATATAGGACATTCATACGTATTTAGCGTCGTGGCAAAATATCTTAATTTAAATAATGATCTACTTTTTAAAGCGTCAGTATTTATTGCAAATAATGGTATCGCTAATCTACAATCATTATTAAACCAAAATTGTAAAGGTTCATATTTAATTATGTCATTTGTTGTCATATTATTATATGTTGCCTTATTATTGTTTAAGTTATGTTATCACAATTATTATAATTTTTAGATTTACTTATTAAATTGTACACATTTAATAAAATTAGAAACAACATTACAATTTTGGTAAAATTGAAAAATAAATTCTAAACGCGGTATTTTTTAAGCATAACATAATAAAACAATAATATGACACTGAATTAGAATTTGTTAAAAATCAAACTGAAGAAATTTGTGCAGAAGCCGTTAAACAAAATGGAGAAGCATTAGAATTCGTAGAAAATCAAACTGAAGAAATTTACATAAAAGCCGTTAAACAAAATGGATATGCTTTATTGCATGTGAAAGAAAAAACAAAAAAAATATGTCATACCGCAAATAAACAAAATGCATATGCATCAAAATATGTTGAAGAACAGGAGCGCGTAAAAGAACACGTGGATGAATTATGTGTAATAGCGGTCGAACAAAATGGTTCCGCTTTTGAATATATAAAAAATCAACGTTATGAAATAATATGACTCAAAAATATTTAAAAATTTAAAAATATATTGTATTAAATGGCAATTAATAACACAAATAATGATACGCATTGTGTTAAAATGAGTCCAAAAGGAGTCACACAATTTACAATTGATTACAATTCACCTTATCCTCATTTATGTCATAACGTACCAATTAAATTATTAATAGATTGTTTTCGTAAATTACATGGAATAAAAACAAAACATACCGATGAATCATATATTAATGCGCATAGTGGAAGAATATCTTATTTTATATCGCTCAATACGTATGCATTTAATGAACATCCAATACCGCAATGGAAATTATTAGAAGATTCGTCGAAAGAATTTAGTTTTTATAATGGACCAGGTCCAAAACATTCATGTATTAAAATTGTTGACTATGTGTTGGTGCAATTTATAGATATGATAATAAATAATTTTGATGATGACGACGAGTTAAAAAAAGAAGCAATAGAAGTAATCGAAGAAACAAAAAAATCAAATGTAAAAATAATTAAGATGCAAGATATGTTGGCTTTATCTGGCAACATATCATATCATTATGATGCATCGCCAAGTAACTATTCTAATTTAATTTCACATTATTAACAAATTAAACAAATTTTCATCAATAAACTATTTAAAAAAATTGAAATCATAATCATATTGAATAATCTCAAATAATTAATTGTATATCAATAACAATCAACGTCTAAATTATAATTTAAAAATGGCTAGCGTAAATTCGCCACATTATGATTATATCATATCACATGGTGCTTGCTGCAAAGATGGATTATGTGCTGCATCCATTGCAAAAATGATGTGTGGTAATGCAGAGGTTATTTTTGCGTGTCAACGAGGTGAAGAAATCAGTGACATTTCTAAATTTGTAGGAAAAAACGTATTAATGACTGATGTTATGACCAACAATGCACAAGAAATCAGTGAACAATGTAATTTGACAATTTTGGATCATCACAAAACAAATAAAGACAGAGTCTCAGGAGAATTCGCAAAATGCTGTACTTTTGATATGCTAAAATGTGGTTCTGTTTTAACGTGGGAACATTTTCATCCAGGTGAAAAAATGCCAAAATGGTTATTGTACATCGATATAAATGATAGATGGACATGGGATGAACATTCCATGGAAGTTCAAAAAGAAGCAAAACAATTTAACATCGGTATTGACATCATTTATAAAACAATAGATTTTGATGCATTTCATGCAAATTATTTTTTGAAACTCATTGAAAACTGTGAAGAAATTTACAATGAAATCATCACCGTGGGTGAAAAAGATATTGCACGACAAGACACCATCATTAATAACATTTCATCAAATCTTGATATGTTTGACGCAATGGTAAAAAAAGATTACTCAATCGAAAAAGTTGGCTCTGCTGAAGAAACAAGTTCATTGACGGGACCATATAAAATTGCATTCATTGAAGATAAAAGTGAAGAACGTGAGGTATACGCTCTTCGAAGTGAACTCGGAAATAGATGCATGACGGCAAACCAAGATATGAGATTACAATTTGTTGTCATTTTTCGCCAAGACCCAAAAACAGGAAATTACTATTGTGCGCTTAGAACATTGAAGAAAATGACTGAAATCGACTTAACTCAAATTACGCCAGCATCAGGTCATCCACCTGCAGCAGGAATGACATGTAGTGTACATCCAAGTGAAATTTTCATAAAAGTTTAATTTATTTTTCAAAGTTTTTTACGTGAATTTAAATAATGTTATTTTATTTAGTGAAAATGTGACACATATATAAAAAAATTAGCAGTACTGTCCAACAACTTTGCGCATAATACATAATTCATCAAATGTCAATAGTTCTGGATTTAAAAATGACAAAATTTGCTTAACGACATTTACAAAATGATACATTCCAAGTTTACACAAAATATTTTTCATAAAATCAATTAAAATATCATGTGTATTGCAGTATTCAAATATTGTTACATACATATCGTCAATTGGTATTATTTTACCTTCATCTGCATAATTAAAATTATTTGCACATTTATAAGATAACGTATCAGTACCATCAAAAAATATTATTTTATCATTTTTTTTTGTATAATTAACACACATTATATTTATTTTTTCGTCAGTGAAAATTTTGCACAAATTTATTTCAAGTATATCATTATGTGTTGTAGCTAATGTTTTTTCTATATCGTTCGCAACATGTTCATAAAATGATACTTTAACTGACACCAATGTATCGAACGGTATAAAATGACCAATTTCGCCTATAAATGTTGGTTCGCATGTTAGCTTTTGTTTAAGAATGTTCATAATTAATAATAATAAATAAACATTTGGTTATTAGATTATAAATAAAATTTTGATGCGTAATTGAAAATATAAAAATTAATAATTATTTTGGTTAAGCATGAATTGTAAATAATTTTATTTATTAACTATAATAATGGTTATCGACACAACGTCATTTGATACATATGTCATTAATTTAGACAAAGATAAATGTAAATACGAAAAATTATCAAATTCACTTAATGCAAAACATATAAAGCACACACGATTTAGTGCTATTCATGGTAAAACTATAAACAACCAATATGATGAACATATTGTTAACTACAAAGATTTTATTCCAAAAAATATATTAGGATGTGGATTATCTCATTTTTTTGTTTGTAAAAATCATTTCAAAAAAACGGATAAACATGCATTTATATTAGAAGATGATGCAGTATTATTATTTAATAATAAGGATGATATACATAACGTGATTGACAGTGCGCCACATGATTGGGATATTATTTTATTGTGTACATATGGGATAACTAATTATAAAAGCAATTCATGGGACACAAATAGGTTTTCAGGAAGCACAATTGCATATATTATAAATAAAAAAGGCTACAACAAATGGCTTGGTGATGATTTTAAAGTTGATGGTCACATTGATTGGAATAGAATGAACAAATACGCAAAAAATAAAAAATTAAGAGTGTATAAAACACCCGTTGCAATTGTGAAACCTGATTTAGAAAATATATCATCAACGTCAACAAGTTACGCACGGTATATAAATTTAAAACCTCTTGATGATATTCTTGACTCTATTTTTTATAATACGTTTGAAACAGGTATTACTGGTTATACAGCTTCACAATGCATTAAATATAAATCAATAAGAATACCATGTGTTGGTGTCGAATTAGATTCATTCCAAATTTTTATTATGATAATTATATTTTTAATATTATTCATTATTTTGTATATTGCATAAATTAACACAACAATTTGAACATACGATGCAATGTATTTTTTGAATATGCATATCCTTTCAAATGCACTGGTCCTAAATATTCTTTAATTGTTTTCTCAAAATTCATGCACATGTACACACCGTGTGCATTTAATTTAGTGACTGGACAATACACGTCAGATGATTGACCAAGCTCGGTTGATTTTACGGCACACATAATTATATCGATGCCGACAGCATCATGCCATGATTGTTTAACATATGTTTTCATTTTTTGAATAATTTTCAACAAAAATAATGAGCTGTCATCCGTTTCATATCCAAAAAATGGCATCAGCTTGTAAATAATACGATGTGTTACGATACATTGCGGATCGATAATGCTGATAATCGCATGTAATTTCACATGCTGATTTACGTCACACATAATTTTTTTAGATGACTTACTCATATTATGCGTATACTTTTTTAAAAGACGTTCTACGTCATCTGCATTTTTTTTAAATGAGAGTTATAAATTATGCATATTTGTGATGTCATCGCATGCAATATTACATGATCCATATTTTGCAATTCATGTGATGCACAGTAAATTGCGCAACCATTTTGTTCGAGAGCAAACGTTACAATGTCGTTATCATTTTGCAATTCAGTTGACGCATACTTAAGTGCAAAACCATTTTGTTCAACAGCTGACGATACAATGCTGTGAATATTTTGCATCTCAGATGACGCATAACAAAGTGCCAACCCATTTTGTTTAATCGCGCACATTACAATATCATGATCATTTTTTGCATCATCATTAGCAAATCGTAACAATAATCCATGTTGTGAAATTTCTTTCAACGTACAATTCATTTCCTATATATGTGTTAAATTGGAACGTAATAGTTATAATGTCATTAATATGTGAACATATTCAATATATTAATTAAATAAATCAATTTTTTATTTAAATATAAACATAACTGCAATGTATGACATAAAATTGAAATAAATATGCATGATAAATATCATTGGTTTAACATAAAATTATACTAAACATGGATTCTTCTAGAAAAAGAATTTTTGAAACACAAGAACACGATTTTATTCAAACACGCAAATGTATGAAATTTGATACATCTGTTGACGATATATATAAAAATATAATTCATTTTGTTTCGACGATTACAAAAGAAGAATATCATACGTTAACCACCGGAAAAAATGGTGGAACATGGAGACGCATATTATCACAACGATAAAACAAATAAATTTAGCGCATTTTTTAATTTATTTAACGTTGCTTTAAAAAATTGAAAAATAAATATTATACTACATGTAATATAATAACATTACATTACATATCATTATTCATTAAAATAAACAATAAAGCGATGTATAATTTAGCATCATATTATGAAGAAATAAAAGAACATGACAAAATGAAAAAATATTATTTAATGGCAATCGAACAAAATAATAGTGATGCTATGAATAATTTAGCATCATATTATGAAGAAATAAAAAATTATGGAAAATGAAAAAAATATTATTCAATGTCCATTAAACAAAATGACAATGATTCAATGTTTAATTTAGCCATATATCATAAAGAAATAAAAAATTATGATAAAATGACAACACGCATAAATAAATTAAACGCATTTTATATATTAATTAAGTGTTAACAATGGTATCATTAAGTGGCTTGTTGTTATGAATAATTTTGCCGCGTGATAAATCGGTCATTTTTCTGCTTAATTTTCCGCTGTAATAAACGACGCCGCTTAATTTATATTTGTTCACAAAGAAAAAAAAGATCCAAAATCATTGACACATATGGTATTCATACAACTGTTACAGTTGATGAAATCAATTTTATCATCCTTAACTGCAACAAAATCAATATCAATGTCGCTATCATTATTTTTAATATAGACATTAATATGCATGATAATATCAACATTAATGTGGAAAAATTATGTTGAATATTCATTATTGTGGAAACTGGACATATTATGTGCAAGTGTTGAGTTTATATTACTCATAATATATTTTGCTTTCGTTAACATTTTATCATGGAAAATACAAATATTATTTCCTTTTTGTGTTGCGATATGTTATTTAATTGCTAATATATTTCATGTCAAACAAATGTGGCACGAAAATACATGGTTCCACATTATATTTAGATATGTTGGATATTTATGGTGTCACGTTGGTTTAGTGAAAACAAAAGAATTATATGCAGGTATTATTTTTTTGTCATGCAGTTATTATTTTTATATTTTTATTCTCATGTATTTGTCAATAAATAATGAAGAATTTGATATGGATAAAAAGTATTGGATGAGTGTATATAAAATGTAAATTGTAATTTGTTTTTTTGGATTAATTCATTTTTTTTATTTTTAATTTAATAAAAAAATTGATATTTAAACATCTAAAATCTAAATATTGACTTTACACTGCACAAATATCATCAATATATTACATAGTATAGCATTAACCAATGAACACCGTATTTTACAAACGACATCTTCACACAGAAGTTACCGGAAAACAATTAAATGACACTGGAGAAAAATTTTATAAATTTCTTGATGAATATATGAATGATGATAATTTTAAATACACATTAGGCGAACAAACAGTTGATAATTTTGTTCCAAGTTATATGTTTCCATGTTCAGAAAAAGCTATGCATTTTACAACATTTGATACTATTTTTAGACGCAATTATAACAATATCAAACTATGTGAAATACAAATATCGGATGATTCAAAGTGTTACATCGAACATAATAGAATTAAGGCTGATAAAATAACTATCGTAAAAATAACACACATTTGTTCACTTGATTGGTGGAACGATATTGATATATGTTTAAAGGCTGTTAAACAAAATGGAAATATTTTATTTTACGTAAAAGAACAGACAGAAGAAATTTGTTTAGAAGCCGTCAAACAAAATGGTGACGCTTTAAAACATGTAAAAGAACAAACAGAAGAAATTTGTTTAGAAGCCGTTAAAAATTGTGACGCTTTAAAACATGTGAAGAAACAGACAGAAGAAATATGTTTAGAAGCTATTAAACGACATCCATTTTCATTATATGATGTAAAAAAACAAACCAATAAAATATGTTTAGAAGCCGTTAAACGATGTGGATATATGTTAAATGGAGTAAATGAACAAACTGACGAAATATGTTTAGAGGCTGTTAAACGAGATAAACACGCTCTAGAATTTGTAAAAAAACAAACACATAAAATATGTTTAGAAGCTGTTAAATATGACGGATATTCTTTAGAATTTGTTGAACATAAATTTAGAACGGACGAAATATGTATGGAAGCAATCATCATGACATGATTAATCACTTATTTAAATTTGCAATAAAACGAAATAATATGTGTGAATTTTATAAAATACATAATATTTGCACATTTGTTTATTTAATGCAATAAATTGAAATAATGCATTGCATTGATGTCGCATGATTAATAATAATATTATATTGGAAACTGATATTATATTTTATAAGAAGTATTTATAAAAAAACATTATCCACATTAATGTTAATGTTGTGTTAAATATTAATATTATTATTTTACTAATACGTATACTCATATCACTATAATATACATTTAGTTTAATAGTTGGCTCAAATTTATGAATATATTTTATTGGTTTTTTAATGGTAATTGATTGATTTTTTGGGACACTAAACGTGCCTAATGACAAATCGTTAATTATAATGTCTACATGATAATAATATAATTTATGCTTATTTGTTAACATAACCGTAAATTCATCCACATTTTCTAAATTTCCCAAAAATACGTATCCATTTTCATCAATATTTTGTTGTCGACCATTTATGATGATACTCGCCGAAAAATTTTGTCGCATCGTTTTATCATCCATATATTGTATATTTTGATTAATTATAGTGTATTATTTTTATAAATGTATTGAAATTATTTGTGTCCACAATAAGAAATGACATATTTAATATGAATTTTACGCGCAATTATATCACTATAAATTTATTAATTTTATACAAATAATGACGTAAAAAAATTGATATATCAACATAAATAATATAATTATGTTAATATAATGGATACCAATTATACAAAAATAATAGCATTAAACAATCGACGATGACATTAGTAAACACAATATTTTATAAACAAAATACAACTGAATTTAATCTAAATAGAAATTCTCAAAAAAAATGTGATAAAAATATAGAAAGTAAAATGTTAACGTACGCGATAATTGAAACATTTAAGTCAGGATTTTTATTCGATAACTCTATAAAAATATTAAAAAAAAAATATTCCCCCACGCATATTTCAAAACAAAAAAAACAAATTTTATTGCAAGCATTTTTAAAAGAATGTGAATTATTTTCATTTTTTAAAACTTTTTTCCTAAGTTTTCCTGATTATTATTTGGTTGATAGATGCGTAAATTTTAGAGGTGATTTTATTTTCGCAACTAGTTTATGCTATCAAAAAAATAAAACGTTGGCAAAACGTGCAACGAATAATTGTACAAATGCATATTATTTATTGCATAACTGTGACAATGCATATGTTTATCAAAACAATGTGGTTAAACGTCACGATTTGCAAGAATATGAATTTGACGTTAGCATTTGTCACAAAACAGATAGCCACAAAAAAATTCAATTTATATTTTCGTATGATAATGACCACATAAAAGAACGATTATATCACCATAATTGTTCTATGAATTATTCTTGTGACTATAGTAAAATATGTCACTATTATTATCGTGACATTGACGGAACACACAAAAAAAATTTTTATTGTCATTATTTTTATCAAAATGCCAATGATCGAGAATATCATCATGGAAATTATTATGATTACACGCGCGAACACCCAGGTCATTCTTATGCATATATATTAATAAATCGTAAAAAAAATAAATGTGAACGATTATTAAACAAAATGGATGAACAAAATAGTAGATTACGGACAACAATTAAATTAAATGAAATAAATCAGCAACTGTTAGATGAAATATATTTTTCCTCAAAAAATAATAAAGAAGTAAACTCACAAAAATGGACATCAAATAAAAAAATAATAACGAAATATATTCCAAACAAAAATTCAAAAAAATCAAGAAAAATAATGAGCAAATATAAAAATTAATAAAAAATCTGAAATATACAACGTTTACGAAAGAAGACGAATGAATAAGAAAGCTCAAACACATGAATTAACAAAAGAAAGTAATATTGGTCAATGTTTTAGCAAAGAACAAAATGCAATTCAATATATAAGAAGTTCTATTGATTTTAATAAATTTTTTGTTATTCGTAAAAGAGTAAAGTGTATGGTAAATTCATATAGCTGCAAAAATAGCATAAAAATGTGGATAATATTAAACGGGATGGATATTTTGGTAAATAAAAAATTGGCAACCCAAAATTGCCTTGTTTTTGTGTGGGCAATTGTAAATACCCAAAAAAATACGCATATGATACAACACACTACTAATTTTAGACAACATTAAAACAACAAAAGAAAGAAATATTTTTATAATTTTTAGGCGAATAATTGAAACTATGTACATCTTAAATAGTCATACGTAAACTGTCATGTATCAATAACAACAGTCAATAAATAAATTAATTTACTTTTTAGTTAAAATGGCTGCTGATCCAACTGATGACATTGAAAGTGCTATGAAAGATTTTTTAAATGTTCCTGATGAAAAATTATGTATTGAATTGATTAATCAATGTGATGGACATTGTTTTGTTCATGATAGTCTAAATAAAATCATACATGATTATCGTTCAAAAGCGAAAAGTTATGAATTAATTCCACGAATCATTGCATTGAAAATGATGTTACAACCATATTTAGACAGTGATAATTTTATTCCAATGCTTCCAATGATCAAGTTGTCACCAACACCTAATTTTTTTCATTGTGTGGAGATACTTTGCGCGATGTTCTTCGTTACGTTAATTATGATGTCACGAACTATCATCATCTTCCTGATAAATGGAAAAATCACAAGAAAATCATCAGCGAAGTACTTTTCAGTTCATGAATTTCCAATATTTGTTTATTTGTAAAATAATTTAAATAGTTGCATTAATTAAGTTTTGTGTTTAAATTGATGAATATTAATTATATTTAAAAAAATCGCAAAAAGAAACAATAATTAGACAAATATATTAAAAAATAGAAACGCTTCATAATTGTCATGATATGATTTATTTTATATCATCATTAAATAAAATTTGAAATAAAAATTGAAATAAAAAATGTATTTAAATTATTTATAATTATAGTATATCAAAATCATGGTATATAAACATATATTGACGTCTGAACTATATAAACAACTCCGCGAAGATTATGGCACTGATAATTTTATGGATGAAATGAAAATAATTAACATTAAAAACATAACAAATGATAAACAATTTGAACAGTTCGTAGATAATAATAATTACTGGTGCGTAAATCATTTACCATCCGCATTATTTGATTACGTAATAAATTATGACGCTCAAAATATTTTAAAAAATATGGAAAAAAGATATGGGAAAGAAAATGAGATAATAAAAAAATTAAAATTATTTAGTGAAAGTAATAAGCATGTGTCATGCATGTATTTTGCATTATATGGTTATATTGATTGTTTAAAATATGCACATGAAAATGATTATATGTGGAACGAAAAAACGTGTAGCTACGCAGCACGAAATGGTCATTTAGAATGTTTAAAATATGCACATGAAAATGGTTGCGCGTGGGATCTTTATACATGTATGTTCGCAGCACGAAATGGTCACCTAGATTGTTTAAAATATGCGCATAAAAATAATTGTCCATGTCGCGACTGGACGTGTGAATATGCAGCCAGAGGTGGTCATATTAAATGTTTAAAATATTTGCATATAAATGATTGTCCGTGGAACGATGAAACATCCAATGCTGCAGCAATTTTTAATCACATGGAATGTTTAAAGTATGCACATTATAATGGTTGTCCAAAAAATAAATATACATGTTCAACTGTTGCAGAACAAGGGAATTTATTTTGTTTAAAATGGTTACATGAAAATGGTTATGCATGGAATGAACATACATGTTCACGTGCTGCATTAAATGGACATATAGATTGTTTAAAATATGCGCACGAAAATGGTTGCCCATGGAATTCACAAACAATTGAATGGTCCTTAGAAAATAATCATATGGACTGTTTAATATATGCACATGATAATGGTTGCGTATGATAAAAACTAAAATTTATTTTATTGAGTTTTTATTTTATCAATAACTTCTTCTTGGTGACGCCTGATCCATTTTTCTTTATCATTAACTGTAATATGTTTGGTATATTTAATGTTTGGCAAATAAACGTTTCGATTATTAAAATGAACATGTTTAGCTAATGTACAAAGTGCACCGTATCCGTTATTTTTAGTCTAAAGCTTTTTGCTTTGTGATATTTTTTTTTATGTGTCATGTATATTGCCTGTAAATTTAATGCCGTATGATAAACAAAAACGCAAAATAGATAAAAACAAAAAACCTGAAATATACTATATTTACGAGAGAAGACGAATGAATGAGAAAGCTCAAACACACGAATTAACAAAAGAAAAATATACGGAACAATATTTTAGCAAGAAACAAAGCGCAATTCAATATATAAGAAGTTGCACTGATTTTAATAAAATTTTTATTATTCGTAAAAGAGCAGGAGATATGGTAAACTCATACAGCTATAAAAATAGCATGAAAATGTGGACGGTATTAAATCGGGACGGATATTTTGGAGGATATAAAATTGGAAACCCAAAGCTACCTTGTTTTTGCATGGGCGAATGCAAAGATCCAAAACATCCTGCATACAAGACAACACATTATTAAATTTAGACTAATGTTGAAACAACAAAAGAAAGAAATAATTTTTAAGCGAAAAATTAAAACATTAAACATATAAACCATCACATATCAATAATAACAAACAACAAATCGATTAATTTTATAATATTTTTCGATAGCTTTTTCATTAATAACAACTGAAGTATTTTCTCCTTTTAATGAGACATCAAATTTATAAATTGAATTTTATGCATCAAGAATAAAATAACGACTGTCAGATATAAATTTAAAATTTGCTCCAAGATGTTCATATGTTCTTAACCAAATAATTGCTGATTCTTCATCACAATTTTTAATTACTTTTTCTATTATCTGAATAATAATTTTAGTTAAATATTCTGATATTTTCATTATCTCCGTTATTTTTTGTGAATTTGTTAATATTGCTATAATATGACAATAAAAATTGAATATGGCATGTGTTTGAATATGCCATTATATTTAATTCATGTTAACATCTGCATCCATCAACAACACAATTCAAACACAATGAACAATGCACAAAAACGCGCACAAAAAGCACAAGAGGCGGAAATAGCGGATTATGTCAAGCAGGAACGTGAATATGTAGCACAAGAACGTGCATACGCTGCATACGAACGCGCACAAAAAGCACAAGAGGCTAAAATAGCGGATTATGTCAAGCAGGAACGTGAATATGTGGCACAAGACGCACTAAATTTCAAAAAATGGCAACAACAAATGCATGCCAAAACAGCATGCAAAAAATCGACGTGCTATTAAATTGCAGCCAAACAAGATTTGAGTGCAAACGAACACTTATTTTATTTATTCAATACGCGTAACATATTGTTAGCACATTAATTGATATTATGTGTGTTTCGATTTTTTACAATAAAATAAATTTTATTTTTAGTCACGCATTGACACTTCGCGTAAACTAGCCTAAAAGGCTTGAAGTGTGACCAAACAAACCAAAGTTTGTTAATACCGCGTTATACTTGGATTGTTTAAAATATGTGCATGAAAATGGCTATCCGTGGGATGATGCATGTGCAGAAACGGCACGAAATGGCAATATTGAATGTTTAAAATATGCACACGATAATTAAAATAAAAATAGCATCAATTTTATTAATTACCACATATAATTGATTATGATTTTAAACAACTTTATTGTTTAAAACCGCAAATTAAAAATAAATATGGCGACAATATTGAAACCATAAAAGAAAAAATAGATGAACAATTAAATGAGTTAAAATATGAACAAATAATAATAGATTTGTGGATGGAACATTTGGAGTGAGATTATTTTATAATAAAAAAATGAAATTATGTTAATGTTCACCAATCTCGCCGCAACAACACATAACAATAAAAGTAAAATATATAAAATATCTTAAAAAAGAACATATATGTTCATGATCATAAAATATTTTTATTTTAAATGTAATGGTGCATAAATAATAAAAAAATAAATTCATTAGCACAAATTTAAAAATAGTAATATTTATATTTATAGTAAAAAATAAATAAATGACATGACACAATAAAATAACATAAAATAATTATTATGCATAAATTATAAATTTTGTATAGATGCAATATATACAAATTAAACTTAAATGATTTTTAACTTTTTATTTTTTATATTTATGATAATATCTGTAATTTCGTGCTGTTTTTCTACATGCATAATGAAAATGTTTGATGAATCAACCGCGTTATATTTAAAAGCAGAAAAAAAAGGAATAATTATAAATCATGTTTGGAAAGACGCTAAATATGCATATCCATTAGTGTACGAGCCAGGCAAAGTTGGAACTGTAGGACCTCCTACACCTTTTGGGTGTCCTAAATATTGCCCATCGCCAACATTTGCAGAAGAAACAATCACAGGAGAAACAATTATGGGAGAAACAATTGCGGGGGAACAAAATGTAACACATTATCCATGCATTGATTCATGTTCTTCAACGCCACCTCAACCGATGCATAATCCACCCCAACCGATATGGATGTCTGAACAAGGCGAATCACTTCGTGTAATTGATTGGACTCGAAATAACTTGACTGGCATAGCAACATTAGCCATGAGGGTTTCAGGTGAAACTGGAAATTTAAAAGTATCGTCAATGTTCATAATTCCTAAAAAAGTAATTTTAAATCGAGATTGGTATACTCCATATGATCCTAATTCAACAGCAATAATAATTCCGAACGCAAAAGCACATTCACCTACGACATATCCAGTCAGCTATAATATTATTACAACAAATTATCATACAACTCAAGGACCAGTGACATTTAAAGGTAATGACAAAATTAAAGTTGTATACGCAAAGTTTGCATGTCCGCTTGAATTATTTAATGACCTAAAAAATTCAACGAACACCATCCGGTACTATTGGGATAAAAAAGATATAATCGAGTCAACGCCCGTGTCTAAATAATTTATTGTTTTTTATTATGCGCCATACAATGTTTTATGACATATTTATTTTTTAAATGTGCCACAAATATTATTTAATTTTATCATCACTAAAAAATGTCGTGAGTGCATTATGTTTAATATTCGATGATAATTTATATCGATGATGGTCGTACATAGTCACTAATATTTATCGTATCTTTTTCAATAAATTCTAAAAATTTGGACGTATCTCCCAACATCATTATTTCTGTCATAATACCAGTTAATAATGCATCAGGTTCCTCATACCATCCATTATATTTTTTTATATTTTCGTTCGTATTTTGGTTCATCCAGTAAGCAATATTATAATTATTTCCGTATCCTTGCATGTTGAATTCTCTTCTATAATTTTCATCGATATTCAAAAAATAATTTTCTAAATTATAAAGAGTATAATCAATCGATGTATGCATAAGTGTTACGTCATTTATAATTTTATATTTATATACGTAAATATTATCAATTTCATGCATTTTTTTATCCGTATATTTTATAGGATCTCTTCCCTTGATTTCTTGAATTTTGAAAGGAACGACGTATTTTAGCAAATCATCTATTTTATCGGATAAAAAATTTATTGTATTATTTGGATATTCTAATAAATAAGGCGATACATGATAAATAAATGTTTCTTTTTCTAATATTTTTGTTGGTGGCTCTCTTATAGTTGAAAACTCATATAATTCAATTAAGTTGAATAAATAATTATATTTTTGTTTTTCTAAATATATGCCATCTTTATCTATTTTTTCAAAATAATTATCATACAAAGCTTTACTGTCTGGATACAAATGTTTATGTTTTTCTAATATTTTTGAAAGATAATTATCATCAAATATTCCTCCACCATTCATCACAGAATGATTATTTTTTAGTGATTTTATCGAATAATCATTAATTTTATTAAAATATATATCTTTCTTAAGTTTATCCGATAAATTATACTTTAATTTATATTTTTTTAATTTTTTGGCAATATTTGTCATTAATAATGTTTTTATATTATAAAAACAAATAAATAAATCGTGAAATAATATGATTATAGACTAAACATTGAAAGTGACGTTATTTTATAAAAAATTGAAAATTAAAACCCATATTTTGTGGAATATAAGATAACACACATATATACATAAAATGAAATTGGAATATAAAGAATTAAAAAAATGGATCCATAATGGATGCGATAAAAATATGGCTAACAATGTAATCAAATTAGATTG
>Ga0209092_10002288_pt1 | contig 17669 bp, 17 predicted proteins | sample FraStrMetagenome_FD_187446 | JGI IMG/M metagenome (GOLD analysis project Ga0209092, IMG submission 187446) | Marine eukaryotic phytoplankton communities from Arctic Ocean - Fram Strait ARC3M Metagenome (SPAdes) (version 2) | ecosystem: Environmental > Aquatic > Marine > Oceanic | place: Fram...
AAATCAAAAGTCATACCAAGATATTCATGTACACTACCCCTTGTCGTTTTGACATCTCCGAATTCTCCATACATTTTATTCGCCCATTTACCAAATTCGTCATTGACCTTCAAATTCTCATGACTCGACATAACATCATCCACATGGAAACGTATGGTGTGTTGACTCCCATTTATGATCCTATTAGCTACGCAAGGGTCATAAAGGTTAAATACAAATTTAATATTTTCCAAGTCTTTCCGAAGTTTCTTGTAAAATAACAGCGAAGCTACCAGCATTCCATATATTGCTCGCAGTACTACCACATAGATAACTTTTTTTCATTCTCGTACACAACATATCCTTCGTATGTATCAGGATTCAATTTCACAAGAAGATCAGATAATTCTCCTGTGATCTTCATTATAACTCTATCATCTCCATTTTCAGGTTGCGGGAGTTCAGTCTGAATGAAGGCGTTCGGAATATCCATGGTCATAATATTTCTCTCTTCATTTGCATCAATAGTAGCTGTCAGGAATATTGCTTCTAATGAAGCAGTAGGACTCGAAGTATCTTCTCTTGATAACCATTTCTTTTGATATAGTCTTTTGGGTTAAAAGCATAATTGCAACTTGAGCCTTTCTGCGCTCTCGATTGCTCAAATCTTTGACATTTATCGGCGTAAAACAAGATCTCTTGTACAACTGGTCCACTTCTTTTAATGCAGCTTCTATTCCGGCTTCACCAAAGACTTTCAAGCCTTTCTTCAATGGGTACTGCTGAACAAAACTTGCTCCACGTTCCATTGTCTTACTTCTAATATCCACCATTACATTGGCAATTATCCTCATCGTTATGTCACTGTATTCAAGCTTCTTGTTACTATCAAGTGATTGAGTGAACAAATTGTACTCATGTTCTTCTAGAACCTTTTGTTTTGGCACTTGATCTTCAAATGTAACTTTCTTCTCTTCAGTATTTGTTTGTAGGTATGATGACGGATCAAAAATTTCTTTTTCTTTTCTATCTCAGATCTTCTTAATGGTGGCTCCACTCCTGCATTTTCATCATCCTCTTCATCGTTATCTTCTCTCTGCTTAGGTGCTGACTCTGGTATTTCGTCATTTTCGTCTTGTAAATCTAGAATTTCTTCAGGTGCTGACTCTGAAATTCATTTATCTTCGTCTTGTAATTTTAGCATTTCTAATTCTTCTTCGTCGATAATTTGGTCATCAGCTTCTAATTCTTCATCTTCTTCATTCTCATCTGGGATATAGTTGTAGTTATCATCATCATTGGCTTCTTCATTCTCATCTGGAATATAGTTGTAGTTATCATCATCATTGGCTTGGTTATTGTCTAAATCGTTAATGTCCACTCCTGCCAGATCAGCAGCAAGTAAACCATCTGCTCGATCCCAAGCGACTTCTTCTCTCTTCCGATTATAGAATTTTAGTGATTGAAAACCTTGTTTTGTAGCTAGCTCTTCTACTCGTTTAATAAGTGAGTCAGTAATGACATACTGCTTTACACCTCCCATCGGTCTTTTGATGACTTCACCTGTTTGTAAGTCTAGTAACTCGTGCCCGCCTTGGATATTTTCGGTTACAGGACGTAAATAAATGCAACCTATTCCTTTTCTAGCCATGTTTGTGTTACTTGGTGAATTGACCTGTTGCGCCAAGACGTATGCTCCTGTCTCAAAGCATAACTCCTTTTTATAATCAAGATTTCGTTGATGCATTATTTGAAAAGGTGAAAAGTGTCTTGAAATACTTCCTTTTGCGGGAAAGATATTAAGATGTATTGTTGCCTCATAGTCTGACCCCGAATCAGAGCTCTAGGAATTTTTTTGTATGGCATGCGGTGGTATTTAATCCGAACTCTCTCTTGAATGATTCTGTTGTTACGTTCGGCCTCCGGAACGTGTTCGTCTGGCATACAACTATTAATGGAAGTCTCCAACTGACTTTCGAACGGTGTCAGCACTGGACTAAACTCCCCATCACAATTAATTTGTTTAATATAATAGTGAGCTTTGTTATACAGTATCATTATTAGATTAACTGCTCTCGTTGTTTCTTCCCCTCGTCTGCTGTTTAGTGGTACACAGCTTCGATATCTTATTGATTTGTCAATACCTGTAAGAAAATGCACGTATTAATATACATTATATCAATGCAAAGAATGACACGATTATTTCTCTCATATAATTGAGAAGGAATTTCAATGTAATCATCAATGATTTCCTTTGATTTTTGTCTTGTACCTTTTCCTTTGGCCGTATCCACATCTGGACCAAAGATTTTTATTGCAATATTTGTGTCCTCCGTGGTTACCGGATTATTAGTTATCCATGGATTTACTTATTTCATAAGACGCATATCTGGAGCATCAATTATGTGGTACAATTTCTGTGCTCTCCTAGCTCTGGCAACATCTCGATCTGTATACCCCTCAATATTGTTCTTTACTGTTTGTAACATTTGTGTCGCCTTGTTCTTATTCTCAACTTCTTGCATGAATTCTTTTGATGGTCTTTACTTGCCTCCCATTTTTTTTATGAACAATAAACGCATTTTCTTTGCTTGTATCCATTGTTACTCGGTAAAGTTTTGATAATTCATTCAAGCTTATTACGTTTGCGATCGCATCCTTGTGAAATTTGACTTTTCCAAGTCCTGGCAGTATTGCATCTTCAGAAATCAATCGAGTACCAGCGTTAGTCTCCATCCTCATGATGGAGTCGGCTTGTTTTATTCCATATACAAAATTCTTGTTCCCAAGCAAACTAGTTGTTGTCCCACTGTCTAACAACAAAACTTCTTTCAAGTCATTCTCGTCATAGTCATCCTTGTTACTATATAGGCTGGTAATCTGTAAACTGCTCCATGCAGCATCCTTGTTACTTCCGAAAGATCTTACATCAGTGTCGCTTCTAACCGATTGATTATCTTCCTCCTGTTTTTGTCTTTCTGCTTGTTGATAATGCATGTGTCCCGTTTTCTGATACCAATTTTCTGGACGAATATTACTTTTACGGGGGCAATCAGGCAGTAAATGTTTGTCAGAACCACAACAATAGCATCGTAGTTCATTTCTCCTTCCTTTATACGAGTTACCTCCTCGACGTATTTGAGCGAAGCTTGTTCCAGTCGCCTCCTCTTGATTTTCATTGTTTCTGTTCCGATCAGTTTTTAGTCTGGATCTGATTTTTACTTGTTTCATTACTTCAATGGCGTCTGCGATTTTTCTCGGATACCGATCGTCTCCTTTTGCATAGTCCATTTGCTATTCCTGTATAAGCGTACCATAATGTCTTTGATTAGAATTTCTAAGAAACATGTATGTTGCCCATGTTTCAAACCCGTTCTCCAGTAGTTCTTTCTTCTCATCTACATCTGTAATGCTTTGGTACTCTTCTGTCTTCTTTATATAATTATCTAGCCAAACCGTTCCAATTTGACTTTTCGAAATATTTCTCTCTTCTTTGAATTTCGTTGCATATTCAGTTAGTCTGTCTGTGTCAAGCTGCTTATAATTGATAAAATTTGCAATGGTTTCTGTTACGGATGCATACGGATATTTTACTCTAGCTGGCTGATGCATCAACTCTGAGATCAGCTTCAATAATTCAATTGGATCTTTCTGATTCTTCTTATTTGCATTTCCATCATCAACAGATTCGTCTTCTTCCTTTAACTTGTTTCTCATCGTTATAGTGCAGTAATTTGACTTGATTAATGCTGCTGCACTGGATTTATTTTTCTCTAACATTGTCTTTCTCTCAGAGTAGATTTTTAACTTAGACCAACATAGTAGATCTGCTATCACGAACGCTTTGATGGCTATCACGATAGCAGATTGCAAATGCTGGCAGTTGTGTTGTATGGAATATAGTATACACCTCTAGCACCTACTTGATCGGCCAGTCCTCTGGTCGATTACGGATTACTTCGTTACTATTATCTGCGTTGTATAGTTTCATTACGGACGCAGGGACAATCGAATTCGCAATACATGTACCGGTAGTACCTGTTACCGGCAGATACGAACATTCGAGGCCGAAAATTTGCGAACTTAGATGATGATTGTTGTGCTGCTTGTTGCTTGACCGGTTTACTGGCTACTGGCTACTGCCTACTGCCTACTGCCTACTGCCTACTGGCTACTGGCTATGTGCTTGTAATTTGTAATTAGTGTATTCAGCAAGTCAGTATTGGCATGGTTATTAAATGAATCAATGGCGTTGATCTGGTAATGGTTGTAAACCAATTGTTCGATAATGAAAAGCCTAATTTTCATCATTAGAACGACATTAGTGATGATGATGGCGATGTCATGCAGTCCTTTCGTTGTTGTTGCTCCATCTTTGCGATTGTCTGCCTTGTCACAGACATTTTTGAATGCTCGATCATCGTCATCTCCTAATGAAAAGGAACTGGCAGAACAAAAGCGGGAAGCAGTAAACAGCTTAGCCCAATACAACGATGGTACTTGGGTTGGTGTTACGATCGATTCATTTTCGGTGACAAGTGATGCAAGTGCAGAACCAAAGAATCGCGTCCATCAATCGACAGAAATTGCCGGCGAGTACTTGTATAAAACTTATGTAAAAACTCTGATAGATGAGGAAGGCCTAAAGTTACAGGAAACGTTTGAGTGGGATGGGAATAGTGATGAAAATGGTACTAAAGTAAAAGTGAAGTCTTTGCGTTTAGGTGAAAGTGCAGATGTCGATAGCGTAGATGGGTCCTATTCGATTGATGCTTCCTTTATGGATTTTCCGAGCGTAATTACATCTTCACAGGCGTTGTCAAAGTTTGGTATCGAGCATAGCTTTGCTGTAAGTGACATAGAACGGGTTCGCTGCTTTGTTCTTTATGGGATAGAGGACAATTTGAGCCGTATAGTAATATGTAATGAAAAGAAAGTCGAGGACTTCGATGAAAATATAAAAGATACAGAGGATGTTGACAAAATGGTTGACAATATTATGGCAAACGTCAGTTTTAAAGGTAACTCCAAACCCTCACAGTCTGACTCCATCTCAAATATGTTGGAAGTGAAATCTTCGGACAACTCGGCACAGGCAGTTGATCGGTTACGTCAGATTCAAGAGGCGATATCAGGAGGCGAGGACAAAGCTGAGGGTATCGAGTTGGTTAGATATCCCGTTAGCATATTTAGTCTTGTCGGTGGTGTATGGCTTGGAGATATGGTCAATCGGGAGCATTGTTCATCTACAACAAAAAGTAAAGGATTTGGTAGTTCGACGCCTAAAACATCAAATCGGAATAAATCGAAAATAGGTAAAGGAATGAACGATGGATTTGCAGAATGGACGACAGGTGTTCAAAAGACGGCAATTTCATATCAGTGGGATTACGGCACTTCCATCCGACAAAAGAATAGCTTCGGTAGTGCAGTTGGAATTGCAGTCTCCACTAATATACCAATGTCTTCTTCAGGTGAAGTAATACTGAATGAGAAATCGGGATCAGCAAGACCACTACATGAACGTATGATTTACGTTGATTTTGAACGGGGGAACTATGCGGCCTTTGTCATAAATGGTGTACTCATTAAGGTTCCACGATTCTTGTCGTTTTCATTTGCCGCAGGAAAGATGAGAAACTTCCATACTGAATTTGCTATATTCTTGAAACGATCTCAGGAAGACAGGCAAATGGATTCATCTGAAACTAGACCACCAGATTTGTTTTGTTCGAGAATGACTCGATTGTATGGTAACGATGGACAACTCCATCAGGCTAGCTCAAGTTTTTTTAACTTAGATCGTCTTAATGCTTAATTAGCTTTGTGTGTTATTGCAGGGCACCATTCTTTCTCAATTCCTTCATTAGTGCCATTTGCTGCCGTACGCCCACCAGAGAGTTGGCCGCAATTGTACCAGACGCTGCAACACCAGGCAACCCAATACCCGGAAAGCATGCTTCAGCGCAAAGAGTTATGGTGAGAAGATAGAAAGAATTATAAGTCAAGGAATGAACTCCTCTTACCGTCACCACATGCTAGTAATTTAGGTATCTTTGTTAGTGCGCCCTGCAGCTCCCAGACATCCTTTCCTACTGGAGGTGCGGGTCCATAAGTTCCGCCTGAAAAGTGAAGAAACGGTATGAATAAACATTTAAAATCCGCGTTGAGCTGCAATTCAACTTACGATGACGCATGTTGTATCTACGATGAGTTAGTGGGGTCCCAACCATTTTGATAGCACCTTCTGCTTCTGCACGATCACGTATGTCTGGTATTATTTGTTCGATAGCTTTCCAAAGAGCCTCAGCTCGAATATCCTTCAGTTCATCATAACCTTCCATTTTTCCATATTGCTGTGCTTTTCCAGTCGATGGTCGATTTCCAATTTTCGTTGTATCAGATCCACGTTCATCCTCCAAAAATCTTTCCCATTCTTCGAAATCTTCACTTGCTGCAGTGTATGCATGAACAATGTGGTAGCCTTCGGGCGCGAGACTCGGATCAAACACAGTGGGAATGGAGATGATCACCAGGTTCTGTTTAGCGGTAATATCCTTATCCATGTTCAACACAGAATAATGACATTCAATCTCCCCCAGCCCATCCGATGGAATACCAAGATGAAGATGCATAAAAGAACCAGTCATCTGAAAATTTTCCGCTTCCTCTTGTATTTCGTTGACTGTATCGACAACAACTTTACTGTGTTCACCGAGTTTGACACTTTCATCCAATATCCGAGACATATTCCATAGTGGAACATTACTCACTACTCCTTTACGAGCACGAATGATTGTGCCATCTTCTAAAACAACTCCCTCACACTCTGGCTTCTTCTCCCCCGATAAAATGAACTTGTCAACTCGTGAATTGACTCTCAACTCGCCGTCATTCTTTTTCAGGCCACTTACGAGTGTATCGATGAGGGAACCCATACCACCCATGGGATAATCCAAAACCGCTCCCTCATCATGCAGATCGTTCATCATATAAGCAACTGCTGCTCCCTGAGTGTGAGCTGCATCTAATCCCGACAGTGCGAATGCCTTTACATAAGTGGAATACAAAAATCAGATTTTTAACCAAACCACCCGCCAAGTTATTTTCTACCACCTACCAAGTAATCAAACCATTTAACATTAAAGCTTTCCTTAAGAGAATATTTTTCCATACAAGCAGTAAATGAACCTGTTAACAAGGCTCCCTTAGTGCCTATAGATAACAGCTTGAGCATGTATTTGGATAAACTTCCAATTGCTGATGCATCGCCTCTCAACGCGAACGGCGGTATGAACCCACTCGCATTGCTTACAACCTTCATATCGCTTCTAAACTTCTCAAAGGCATGTCGGGCATCCTTTCCGGCCTTTTCTTCGATAGCCTTTTCCCATTCACCACCAGTACCAGTCGTTAACCGAAATTTTTCTCCATCAGCATAATCATGTACAACCCATCCATCATAAGTGTGCCAATCTATCTCATCTGCCACACCTACTGCATCAAGAAGCTGTCGCAAGGGGTTCAAACTTTTCTTGCTCAATCCCGATATCAAACTCGGACCAGCATCAAATCTGAAGGGCACATTTTTTGAAGCACTGGAATATCGATCAAACGAATGCGCACAACCGCCTGGAACATCATGTGCCTCAAGGCAAAGTGTCTTCAACCCGTACTTCGCCGACAAAGCTGCACAACTTAGTCCACCTATGCCAGAACCAACTACGATAACATCTACTTCTTCTTCGATCCTGCTGGAACATAAGGTTGTCGGTGGTTGTCTTTGCTTAGTGGATTGCCTCGAAAAGGAATTCACTTCGACAATCGGCAATTGTATGATCACAAAGAAAAGATGAAGCGCAGTTGTGATCGCTGCAATATTTTTTACTGACATGACTTTTGAAGCACCCTTGAATACTCTGATGTTCAGCTTTTGAGATCAAATATGGTAATGGCTAATGGCTTTGTTCAATGACCTCTTCTTTCTGTAAAAATACTAATTATGCCGAAGATATGTTTATTGCTGATGTGTTCGATAGGAAGAAAATACCTTTTTCCCCGTAAAAAGCTGTTTATGGTTTACGCTTGTAGATCATCACTATCACTATCATCAGTGTGGTCTGTTGTTGGCTATATTAGCCCAGTGTTAGTAAGACTTTGATAGGAAATTTGGTAGAAGCTCCGTAGTCCGTAGTGGTAGTCCTAATTCCTAATGATCTTTAACTTTAACTCTAGCTTAGACAAGCCTTAGGTACTGCTTGCAATGAAGAAATCCTTCGAGGGAAGAGTTGGTTAATGCTGATGCTGAACGGTATTCATCATTCTCCCATCCAATCACGGAAAAATCTGATTCAACTGTACTTGTTGCAGGAAACTTGGAAACACTGATGCTAATCTTCCCACAAATTGGCATAGCAAAGGCACTCGGTCCACCAACAATTACGCGCGATATATGTTTCCATCTTATAACAACTGCTACTACTCCTCTTCCGCATCAGTGAATGATGAAGAGGACGAGTTATAACTATGGAGTAATCTTGGACTGTACCGAAGTCGACCGTGTAGATCAGACAAGTAGTTATATCAAATAATGCACAATGGTATAAACGCCTCTTTTTTGTATCTTATCAAATCAAGGCGTTACCGTAGATCCTCTCTGGGTTCTTAGATTTACATCCTTAAACATAAGATTACCTATGATTATGATCTTATCTATTTCAACTAATTATCTCGTGCGCTCGTACGGGAAACCTATTTCATGTAAATAATGGGCCTTTCACATTTAAACCAGATTTGGCAAATGAAATTTGCACCTGATGTTAAACGAAGAGGGGATACGATTACAAGTTCCTAATACATTTTCGTACCATTGTTTTTTCAGTGTAACGAATAAGGAAAGCCAATCCTAACCGATGCCACAAAAATAAATAATATAATGGACGCAATCCATCCCAAGTATACATCATCAATCGAAAGCAACGTAACCGAAAATATCCATAGAACTATCTGCATTGGAGTTCCCATTCGTAGAAAATCGCTATAGGTATATGAACCGGGGCCATAAATTAGCAAATTCGTCGTGTATCCGAAAGGTGACATGAAAGATGCAGATGCGCCAAGCATTACACTGTAGCTCATAACAGTAACATCAATATCTTTTTGTTCCGCAGCGTTGATTGCAATGGGAAAAATCAAAGCAGCAGCGGCATTATTCGTTACAACATTACTATTGTCAAAAAAATTCGAAGAATATGAAACATTATAGAATGTTTGACGAAATAATCAACAGAATCAGACTTACCTTATGAGAAAAGTGGCAAAGTATACTGCGCCCAATAATCCAGCATCACCAATATTGACCGCATCACCACACAAAACAAGGAAATCTGCCACGTTTTCTGCGAGTCCTGAATTTGTTAAAGCGGTACCAATTCCAAAAGCAGCAGCAATCGTCACAAATACTTCCTACGACAAGAATAAAATGTGTGTACGTTAAATCTTGTACAATAAGACAACAACTATCACAACGTCGGCGATACTCACCCAGTTGACTGCATCACGAGCTTCTTGTTGGGTCAATATCCCAAACCATACCATCATTATTCCAGCAATCAATGAACAAACAAGAAGCGTTGCCAAATTAGCTGTGTACACGCCCAGAGCAGCGATAGTGAGTAAAACAGCCTGGTAATTTCAAAACAAATATTAGCTCCATTCATGGCTGTAAGGACGACAAACAGTGAAAACTAACCGGGATTAACAACTTCAATCGTGGTGGAGCTGAATCCTTTACTTCATTCAGAAGTGCGAACGACTTATCCTTATTCGCATTTTTCGCAACAAAAGATGGACCAGCTTCTAACAGTAATACATCTCCAGCTTGTAGATTTACTCGTCCGGGATGATCATGTACACTAACAATGGTTTCCAACACGTTAAACCATGGCACAGGTCAAGTTGAATACGAAATATCTGCTTACCGGTTCCCCTCACGCTGTACTGCAATAACTGCAGCACCGTAAGTTGTACGAAATCGAACATCTTTTACTGTCTTTCCCACTATGATCAGGTAAAGCAAATGCAAGGGGGTTATTGAATGAGAAAGAATGTCTTTACATTAAAAAACATGCACGTAGAACACAAAATCAAAGTTACCAAGTGGTCCCTGCTTTGCAACGACGGCTTGAACTAGTCTGCGTTCATTAAAACTACCATCAATTTTATTCACTTGTCTCTCTTCGACTGGCTGAATACCAGGTACTTTTCGTAGATCGCCGATGGCAGAAGCTGAGCCTGAAAACCACAAGATATCACCTTCTTCCAAAACATCATCTATAGATATGGCCATGCTATGAGATTCTTGTTGCGGATTTGCCTGCTGGATAGCTTGATCAGGCGCAGAAATTACAGTTTTTGCGTGATTTAAAAGCGAGCGCAATGGTCTTTCTATTTCTACTAAGTAAACCCCTGAAAGTTTGTTCAATCCCGTTTGTGCTGCCGACTTTCCGATGAACTGAGAATTGTGTGAAATTTCCATTGCGCTGAGAAACTCCTTTGAGACTTTTTCGGTTCCAGCCGATTTTATTACTCTTAAATCAGCCCATGCTTCTTCCTTCAACATTGTATTACTCATTTCCATATCAATATCCACTTTAAGATCATGTCCGACTTCATCGCTGTCAATAGCATCATCGGGAAATAGCCCAAAATCATGTTTCTCGTCAACAAGACTTAATTGCCGACTTGAGCTGCCGAATGAAGAGTTATCGTCGTGTTTACTCAAGTTGACGGAATCATTATCCGATTTTCCTTCAAATGACTTCTGTGCGTCTAATTCGTCAAGTCGGGTTTTCGATCGTTTTTTCGACACCAAAATGTCTGATTGGCTCAGTGAACGTAACATACTGGAGAGTGAAGAACCAGAATTCGATCGCTTTCGATTTTCTTTGGTAAATGATTGTTCAAGACTCTTGTAAAAATCGCCCGGTGGGTCAACCAGGAGAACGGAATCATCATTGACTTGTAAAACCAATACATCCCCGGCATCAAATTTAACGGAAGATAGAGATTGCTTTGGTCCACTTGATTCCTGTCTATGATAAGCAACGATTGCAGCCTTGTAAGTCTCGCGAAAATTGACTTCTATTGTTGACTTTCCAATCAGTCGTGACCCTTTTGTCACCACCGCACGCAGCACTCTCAGACCCCGTTCTTTAATTGCTTGAGCACCTGTCTGAGATTCAAGCATCGCGTTCAAAACAGACCAGCTCTCTTCAATACTTGCTTCTGCACCTTCAAGTTCCTCACATCGCCAAACAGAGAGAGATCTTGATCCAATCACAGCAGCCTCACTGTGATGGAGCTGTAAAGATAAACGAAGCAGCCCCTTGGATATATCCAGAAGCAATCCTGGTCGATCTCGAGCATTGATTGCAACTAATACCATAGGTTTGTCCCCAATTTTTACATTGACGTCTTTAACAATAATGATTTTAGAAGGGTCATGTTCATTAAATAAAGTAGAAACAGTTTTCATCAGTTTTCTCTTTCTTTTTACAGGAGATGAAAACTCGACATCTGGGCTAACTTCAAAGTTACCACGGATCATATCAGTGACTTTATTAATTGACCGTAGTCTGACTTCATTCTCGCTTTGAACCAACGAAGTACCAGTTTCTCCAAGTTTTCCATCGTGGACAAATGCTCCCCCTTCGTCTTCAACCTCTTCTTCTATCATAGAGAGTTTCATTTTAGAAAAACTTGCCATCTTATCATCTTTTTTCTCATGTTGCAACTTATTCGCTAAGTCAATTTTTTCATTTTCTACTTCATTAGTGATCAACTCAAGACCATGCTCGTGACAAAATGCGCCAAATTCTTCAACGAAACCTGTAAAGTACAAAATATCTCCCACATTCAAAACAAAATCCTGTCCAACAGCACGATGAATATTTCCAGTAGCTGCTCGAAGAACACTGACCAGATATATTCCTCCTGTATCACGAAGACCAGACCGTTTCACTGTTCGACCAGCTGCTGTGCTCCATCGAGTTAGCCTGCCACCAAGCAGTAGATCATTCCCAATATCGTCTATCAGCGAATTTGAGTCACCACTTCTACTCCCACCAGGTAGTAAAAATGGTGATGCAAGCAAAATATACGTCACTCCAATAAAAGCGATTGGGATTCCATACCATCCTATATCAAATAGACCGATTGAAATATCGTCATCGTCTGGATATTCCTCCTCCAATAGACCAACCACAACCAAATTTGTAGAGGTTCCAATGAGAGTACAGGTCCCTCCCAAAATACTTGCAAAAGAGAGAGGTACAAGCAATTGCTGTGGATTTATTCCTACGTTCTTACCCCATCTCTGGACAATTGGGATCATCACAGCAACAACAGGTGTATTGTTCAAAAAGGCCGAGACCACAGCTATTGGAAGCATAAGACGTATTTGTCCCCCGGCGGTATTCTTCGGTGTCCCTAGCAACTTCCCCATATACCAATCCAATGCTCCTGTATGTCCAATTCCCGCAGCCACGACAAATAAAGCTAGAACTGTCAACAGGCCCTCATTCGAAAACCCCTCCAGTCCATCCTCGATTGTAATAATACCCGAAGCCATGCAGAGCGTGAGTGCCATGAGCATCACATGATCCGGTCCAATGCGATCCGATAACAGCGCAATGAACATGAACAATAAAACACACGTCATGTATGCGATCTCCCATGTTTCCCCGGCCATTTTCACTCTATCAAAACCGACACTCTTAAAGCACGATTCCAAAGAGGTGCGTCGTTAAATTAAATATCAGTGATAGCAAATACTGTATGCTATTCCAAGTAACCGAGATGCAACAGTAGCATACACGTGTACACTATTCACAATTCAATTAATCAGATGGAAAAAAAACCCAACGAAATAAAAATTCACGTGAAAATATGCGTCGAGAGAAAACTCTCGCTCTCTCTCGTCTCTCGTTTGAAGTGTCGAGTGTGTCGAGTGCGAGTGGAGTTGCGTTTTTCGTTCGTACGATTCTTGACGCTTCCACCGAAATTGCAACTTTTGCTGGCAATGCACGAATGCATCTCGATCCTCCGATTGACATGGATAATGTCATAAATATATAAACTCTAGTACTTCGAAGTTCGAAGTACATACATTATTTATTTTTTCCTTGTGGTGAAGATGCATACATCTGATAAGTCAAAACTTAATTCTTGTTTGTTTTGCTCGTTATGACCTCCTTTTCTAATAATGATAATGAATAATGCCCTAGCCCTTTGTAATATTATGACAATACAATAATATGCATATACCGGTATACGTAGATTTGGCATGTAATCGTTACCAACGAACTCTTGTCATGTTTTGATATCGTGTATAATGAAAATAAAGAAGAACCAAAGGCAACCCCCACAATTTATTCAAGTGCAAACTTTAAATGTTATTCGAAACATCATCCAACAATCTCTGAAAGAAAGGAACTCTCAAGAGAGAGAAGACTATCTAAGGTAGCTATAGAAAGAAGGCTAACTAAGGCATTTTTAAAAGACTGTCTAAGGAATTCTACATAAATATTCAGGTATTTTGCTACAAGCTTCGAGACTAACGAGAAATGTTTTAGACTACACACGTATAAAGAATCGAAGACATGGTTAGACAAACACAGAGCGCAGAATCACTGAGCGTCGATCCTGTGCAAAAGAAGCACCATCATTGTTATCTCCTACGATCCATGTCTCCATCCTTCCCTGGAACGACTTATATTGGTTATACTACTAATCCCGAACGGAGGCTGCGTCAACATAATGGAGATTTGAAGAATGGGGGAGCATATCGAACGAAAAGGAAAGGAAGGAGACCATGGGAGTTTGTTTCGATTGTACATGGATTCGTTGATAGGGTTGGTGGGCTTCAATTTGAATATGCTTGGCAGCATCCCCTAAGGACGCGATATTTACAACAGAAATTTAACAAAGCCGAAATATCCAACATTAATCGTATGAAAGGATTCCCTGGGAAATTAGCGTTACTCGCTGCGCTTTTACATTGCAAGCCTTTTTGTAACCTCGCTTTAGATGTTTTCTTGTTATGTAGAGAATGGCAAACAGAATTTTATAAACAAAATGAAATGATTCGAGATATTCTAACACGAAAAGGAGAGGATATTACTTGCGGTTACTCGGCGACAATAAAATTGCCTTCTTCAATAGTTTGTGATGTTCTTACCCTTCATGAAATGCCGTTTTGGTTAGATTTGAGCTTGAGTAAAGAAGATTCAAAGGGAAAGAAAAAAATGCTCTCGTTATCGCAGCAGACGGAACCTGATGGTGAAATATTTGATGACGATGAACAAGAGTATATCCCGTCTAAGTGCTTTATATGCGACTCTTATTTCTGTAAAGAATCGTGCCTTGCTTGGTGCAAACACTGTTCAAATATGTTTCATATAGAATGTCTTGCAAAGAAATTTTTGGGTAATAGTAGTGAGGAATTAGTCCCTGCCGGGGGAACATGTCCATCATGTGGCGAGATTATTATTTGGAGCCGTGCTCTTGTCGATATGCATTTTAACTTCGCAGTGGACAAAGCAAGGTCAAGAAGCAATACCTCAGGTTATTACAATTTAGAGGTTGATGATTTAAGCATAGCCAAAATCGATGATGATGATGTTGTTGATGTTGATCATGATGATGATGTTGTTGATGATGATGATTCTTTGGGCAATTTTTCTTCGGCTATTTCACTTGGAGGGACAGATAAAACGTACGCCCTTGCTATCGACGTAAATAAAGAATCTATCCCATTGCAGAACTTGCCAGACTTGACTATCACAAGATCAAGTATCGAAAATAAAATTTTAACGCTATCTCGTTCAACCAGTGATACGTTGCAAATCAAAAGTAAAGACAGAAATATGAAACAATGATAATCGGCAACTCTGTAGTTATTACGTGCAAGTCCATTTGCAGCATTACAGTACCAGTAGTATTCATCACCTACTTTGCTGCTTTGATCGTCAACAATCAACAATATATGTTCCTTTTTTTTCAACTTTGATCAGAAGTGTCTCACTGAGCCTCCATTCCGCTTAAAGAGAAAATCTCTGTCCTATTCTTCAAGGAATCATTCTACTCGTTCATAGTGAAAAAATCCATACGGCTAGAGTTATAAAAACGCTTCATAGCTCGGTTTTGCAATGATATAGATGTTAGGTTGGTGATGTTTTTGAGTATAGTGCTCTTAAAACGCTTACAATAGAAAAATAAAGGCAAAGGAGAGACTCCAATAAGTGTTATACTTTCAATGATTAAAAATGACACTTCGCCTTTCAAAAAAAGACAGAGCCGATTGACTAAGCGAACTATACTTTTATTTTTATTTTTTAATCTGTATGCTTTTATTTTGTTAACTTCTACTATTGTACCAGGTATAAATTACTTTGTTATTTTTGTAAGTGTACTTTTATCTATAAAACACCCTTTTCGGTACATAAGACCGCGAACCACTTCAGCTCAATCTTTGAGGTGTTTACATCTAATTTGCACGCTCTGCATGATCCATGATGTTGTGAATGAAGACTTTATATTTTGTCCATCCATTGTTCTGGAAATGCATCATCATTAAACTCAATTGTATGTCGGAAGGCAGAAGCTAGATGAAGATGAGAAGTGTACGGTCTATGAACGAAGTTTATAAACAATTGAGGAAAATTGGCAATAATAGTAGGAATATATTTCCTTCTTTTAAACCATTCTTCTTCTTCATCAACCATTTTCCCCTCGTAGATTCGAACTGTGTATGACATATTATCGTCATTTCTGTCTAGTACCTTACATGGACGTTCTGCTGTATCGAAACCGGGTAAGATTGCTTCAGATTTCAGATAATCGCCATTTATCCCGAAAGAACTTATCATTTCCTTGGTAACTAAGTCAAGATTTTGACTTGGAACGATGGACCCTCGAGATATTTCTGCGGTCTCGTTGAACCATAAATAACAGGATGTAGATATATTAGGTGGATAAGGATCACTTTGTGATTCTTGCTCCGTCTTAAATGGGCGCCCTTGATGCATCTGCGTATATGAGGTGAGAGGAATTGGAACTTTGTAAATGCTACTCGGAAATAATGTGCTCCTATTGTTCTCCCAATTCATGACATGTCGATTCCATGCATGATCCCATTCGTCTCCGTAATCGATAAAAACTTCTTCACCTTTTTCAATGTCGCGGAGAGCAACTATATCTAAACTCAAAACTCGATTCTTCTGTTTTGTCAAGTCTTCCAGAGGCTTACGTATCCATGTCTGCGTTTGATCGTCCCATGTTGACCATCTATAGTATGCATTAGGACCGTCCTCGCCTCCTGTATTACGACTGCTCATGTGATTAATCATTGCCGCTTGGCTCATCATACACAGTACAAGAGTAGATCGAGGATGGGAAAAGCAGTAATTAATCATAAGCTGTTTACCAGCATATTTTTCTGAAACAAACCAATCTTCATCCCATTCCATCTCATATTTATTGAAGTAAGATACATCATTAATATGAAATAAAGGTGCAGGTGCAATAACTGATCCTTTTTTTAGATCACGAGTAGAAAAGGCTCCAAATCCTGCCTGATAAATCGTGCTTCTCTTCTTTTCAATATTATCAAGACACTGTCCGTTCGCTGCTAACCATTCCAAACTTTGAATTCCATCTCCAGCACGGTTTTCATCGTCCAACGCCTCATATCCATAATCAAGGAATAACTCCTGTCCAGCAACCGTGTCCTTCATTATAATCGTTGGCGAGCTATAGTACGAGATTGCACCGGCACCAGGATCCACATGCTGATCAAACATCATATCATGATAATTCGGACGAAATCTAGTATTCTGAGAAATATTTTGTCTATCTGCATCATTATTGGCCAAAGAACCAACATCAGTACAAATTACGAAGGAATCAGTTAAGCTTTCAAAAACGAAAGGTCCATTCGGAGTCCAATTGTAATGTTCCATCACCTGTTCTTCATCCCCGCTTTTTTCATCATTATGTAAATTATAGTCGGTATTCACCAACCACGTTGCCGTTTGAACGTTGGCCCCTTCCTTGTATTTTCGACCAGCAAACATCCCCATTCCCCCGTTTGGAATTGTGGAGGGAGCAAACCACAGACCACACTCATGTTTTTGTTCTTCTTCAGACGAAAATGTGCACCTAGTCCACAATAAGAACAGGATTATGAGCATGGTGGAAGCATTGTGTGCCATACGATAAGATTAGATGTCTAACAACTGTAAATAAAATATACAGTTGAAAAAATATACAATTATGGAGGCTATTCATCACTTCATCACTGAGATAGATTTCTAACTTTTCACACTCCATTCATCCATGTGAAAAGTGGAGAAAGTAGGGTTCGAAATCGAAATTCACCAAATGGGAAAAGGTTGGCATGACCATTGACATATTTACACTTAACAATATAGCGAAGAGTAAACGAACCTCGACAGCAATACTTATATGAACTTGCCACCCAAAGTGGGTCTAAAGCGTTAAGTGAAATTATCTGCGCGATGCGCGATTAGAGGTGTCAACTGTCAGCCAAAAACGCCCACTGACTATCCACTATCATTTGATGAAAAAAAGTCACTGTCAAACTGTCACAAACTGTCACAAACTAGCAT
>Ga0209092_10002289_pt1 | contig 17668 bp, 6 predicted proteins | sample FraStrMetagenome_FD_187446 | JGI IMG/M metagenome (GOLD analysis project Ga0209092, IMG submission 187446) | Marine eukaryotic phytoplankton communities from Arctic Ocean - Fram Strait ARC3M Metagenome (SPAdes) (version 2) | ecosystem: Environmental > Aquatic > Marine > Oceanic | place: Fram...
CGGTAATGTTAGCCAGAGGAATGTCAAGGCCGATTCCCTTGAGGAATTCATGTATAGCATTGGCACTGTTAGCTGGCCTAGCGGTTAATATGTAAACATCTTTGTTACCAAACTTTTTGTTTCTGTCTACAGCCTTATTAAAGAAAGGGCCTTTAGCACCACTCATCACTTTGCTAAATTCACTAAAATCAAATTCAGCACCGTTAGCTAAAAATGTATCCCCTTCTTTCGCAAATCTCGATGCATCTAATTTACCTTTAGTTCCGTCAGGCATTGTGTATAACACGTTGCTTTTGGTTGTTGCCAATGTATCGTCAAAATCCCAAACGCTAATACCTTTAATAGGTTGATCTAAACTATTGCCTAAGGTTATAGCTTTATCAAAGTTTTCAACCTGCTTTATAGATTCGCTTAAGCTAAGCCCTTTTTGGCGAAGATTTAATGGTAAAGAATAATTGTTTTCGTCCGCTATAAATTGCATTTTCTCAGCTGCATTGTAGACTTCAAGGCCTTTAACTATATCCTTAAACCCTCCTTTGCCTTTGCCGTCAGCTTTTTGATCATAACGTTCAGGTCCGCCATCCCGCATTAGCACAGCATTAGCTTCCACGGGTATCACATTTACATAAAGACTTTTAAATTTTTCATCTAAATTAAATGTGGTTTTCCCAATAACATAATCAGACAATTGGTCTAGCAAAAAGCCTACAGATGTTTCATGTTCTAACATGGATTCCCCGGTTGTCTTGTAAACCTTACCTAGGTTGTACATTTTCCTTACTGTAGTTAATTGCCCTCCTGATAAAAGAGTCATTTCTGCTTTGTAATCTAAAAGAACTTTTCTTTTTTGCCGCGTGGTAGTAGCTTTTGCGTAAGCTGCTCGTGATTTTGTAACTATATTTTTAATAAATTCACGGTTAACTTCAACATCGCTTTCCATGCTTACGGCCATGCCGTCTATTCTAGCGTTTGATTTAGTTCTTATAGCTTTTATATCTTCTATAGTAATTGTTTTAAAAGCACCTACAAGCTTTCCTGCTGCATCTTTCTTTTTAATAACAAATACATCTTCCAACGTGGCTTCCTTTGCTCCCTTCAGTTTTCTAAGCCTAGTATCTTTTGTTAGCTCAATACCGTATGTGTCTTTTAAGGCTTTTGGAGTAATACCTAATTCTTCAGCTATTGAATTGTAAAGATCCTCGTTAGTCGTAATTCCGTTGACCCTGCTGTCTCTAATGCTTCTTCCGTAAAATTGTATATACCTTACGATGTTTTCAGTAGTAGGGTTTTTTGTAAAACTTTGTACAGCTTTAGGGTATGCTATTTGCTGCAGTATGTATTTGTAGGATTTTCCTAATGCATTTTGAAAAGATGATTTTACTAAAGATTCCATTTCGCTTTTAGTTAAATCTCTTGCGTCTATAAAATCATTAAAAACTTCGAAGCTAAAAGTACGAGCTACTTGAATACCACCTTTATCAGTAAGGTATCTATGTGTTTCTTTAAATGCTTCCTCGTAAGTAAGCTTGCCTTTTTTCTCTTCCCATAATGTTCTTAATGCTATAAAAACACCATCTTTATAATCAAAATTAGCTGGAACTTCAAACTTAACGTCAAGCATCATTGCTAGGTCGTTTAAGTTTCCAACTGGTAATGAATACATTGCTGGGTTTTTACCCATTTCTAGGTCCAGCATGGTCATAGGATCTAAATTAGTTTCCGTACGACTAATTTCATTAGTTACCATTCTACCATATAGCTTGATGATACCCAACATAGTTTGTCCCTCTCTATCTCTACCTCCAACCTCTGGTTTTTTAACTATAGTACCATCAGCATTTCTTCTAGCGCCGATTGCCTCCAAAACTTCTTCTTCAGTAAGGTTTTGTTTTTCTGACCTTACTATATTACCAACCCCTTTGGTGCCTCTACCTTCTAGTTGGTAAGCTAAGGCCATTAAGTTTTTAGGTAAGCCAGTGGATTTTCCTGAGTATCTACCTTTTCTACCGCTTTCGTATTTGTATTCAGGAGCAGCAGACAAGGGTAAAAACTTAAGAAAGCCTTCCACCATTGTTTCGTTTGCTTCTCTTTTAAAACTAAACGATTTATCTTGAGATCTTTTTTCACTTAGTTTTTTCTGAAAGTCCGACACGTCGTCAAGAGCCACGCGCTCTTCTCTAATGACGCCGTTTTCTTTTATAGTATATACAGCTTGCTCTTTTGTAAAAGCCTCTATAGCGTTGTTATAATCGCTTTTGTTAAGGTTACCTGATCTAGCCGCAAGTGTGCTCTCTGTAACCCCAAACATTTCTGACAATATATTATTTATAAGGTTAGGTAATCCTTTAAAGCTTTCAACCTTGGTGTCACCCTCGTTTTTTTCCCAAAAATCTTGTATTATTTGTTTAGCTTGCTCGTACCTTTTGCTACTGGTAAGCAGTGATGATGCTTTTCTTTTTTCTTTAAAAGCAACATATTCAGGGGAGCTTTCATCGAAATTACTAGTAGATGATCCCTCTGCAGCGATATTAGTAAGTGAATCGGCGCCTCTTGATATTCCAGCAGCTTGACCTATAACACCTTCCCGTTCTGCCTTGTCTCTAAGCCTGAATCCTCCTCTTTGGAATATAATATCTTCTATATCATTAAAAACGGTTTCACCCTCTCTATTTATAGTTATTGGTCTAAACTCATTAATAGTATAGTCGATTATTTCAGCTTTAACAGAGGTTTTAAAATCTTGTTTGTTTGTGGCTTTTTTAGCGTTTTCAGATATTTTATTATAAAAAACTTCTGTAAATAAATTTGTTGCCTTACTTATTGGTACATCTAGTGCTTTTATTATTTCAGCTTCGAGCTTTCTAATTTCATCTGTTTTTCTTATGGTAAGCGGCTTAGCCTTTAAAGCAGCTATCCTCTCTTCTTTGCTGGTTCTGCTTTCTACTTTGTCATCAATAGCTTCGATTTCAGCTATAGCTTCTTCATTTAATTTCTTTTCTGCTGCTCTTAAATCTTTATTTGCTTTTTGTACTTTAGCTATTTTAGGCTCTAATTCTCTTTTTACCTCTTTATCTAACGAATATTTTCTTTTGCTTTTATCAGCCTTAGGCCTTACTATTTTTTCTTTCTCAACCGGTTCTGTGATTGCGTCAGTAGCACTAGCAGCTTCAGCGGGCGCCTCAACACCTTTTTCTAAATTAGCCTCCGCTATATCATAAGCTTTTTGGGCGTCTTCTACGGCCTTCCTAAGCGTTGGATCATTCGGATCCAGGTTAAACATATCTTCGGCATCGTTTAATGCGTCTTCTGCTTCGTCAAATTTGTCTTGAAGAGGGCGGGAAAACCTAGTAGCTGCCTGGCCTGATACGCTGGCGTCTTTGTCTGTTTCTATTTTTTCTGCCTGCTTGCGAAGTGCTTCTAGTTTGCTTATATTCACTGTGCCATCTTTCATTCCTTTGGCAATTGAAATTGCAAATGCAGCAAAATCATCCGGGCCTTTGAAATCAAAGTTATAATTATCCCCTGCAACATCTTGCATCATGTACCCAGTAAGACCTAAAAAAGCTTGGTTTTCTGGTGCCAAAGGATCAAAATTAACACCTCCGCTAAATAATTCAAAAAAGTTAGCTAAATATTCGTTAGCTACTTCGTTATTGTACCTGGCTAATTCCGCTGTTTTTTCAGCTTTAGTTCTAGCGCTTTTCATTTTTTCCTTGTGAGCTTGTTTGTACGGCGCTAATGACACTTGTATTTTTACATGCAAGTCAAATTGATTTCTTTGCATCCAATTTTCTATTTGCGAAGCCATTAACTCAGCTTTTTCTGGATTTTTTTCAAAAAGCTTATCTAATATACTATGGCTGTTTTCATGCTCCATAACACCTATTTTCTGCTCAGCAACCATGCTCTCAACAACAGATACTGGTATTGTAACGGTGCTTCCGTCCCTGTCAGTCCCTCGCGTTACTATATTAACCCCACCTGCTCCTGCTTTAAGATTTTCAATAATTTCTTTTTTCTGCACATCGTCAATAGGTAAACTATTTACAAAATCCACTGCCAGATCGATAGTGTCAAATTGCTGGGCTCTTTGGTTTGTTTTCTGGTTTAATTTGAATTTATCTTTTATTATCTGGGCGTTGTATAGATCTGAAGCTTTCTGCTTTACCTGCTCGGTTACAGCATAGGCATTCATCTCATTCATGGCTTTATCTATGTACTCTTGATATTCCACTTGATTATCAATTCCTAGTAAATGGAATTCATCTTTAAAGGCCGCAGACAAAAAAGCATCCCGGAGCATTACACCCTCTGCAAAATTTTTCTGCATTTCCTTTAGTTGTGCTTCTTTTTGCTTGTAAGTTAAATCTTTATTATTAACAATAGCTGAAGCTTCAGCCCTGGCATTATTTATCTTTTCATTTGCACCGCTAAGCATTCTGGCCCCGTTCAATGTAATTCCATTGCTAGCACTTCTTTCTGCTTTTTTTACTGCCTGCTGCTGTTTTAATTGCAACTCAGTAAGAGATTTTTTAATCGCCTTAGCCTCTCTAGTACGCTTGTCTAGTTTATTATATGCTTCTTGTTTTTCAAATATTTGTTTCTGCCTGGTGTCAATGTCTCTAATTGTTTTATTGCTAGATAAAACTCTAATACCAGCTCCTTTTAAGAACGGTAAGGTTGAAAAAGCAAAAGAAAATCCTATGCTGCTAACAGCTACGTGCTTGGCATTTTCAAATATAGGCCTGCCATCTATTGCGTTTTCCACTACATTAGTTGCGAGTTCCCCTGAAAGTTCTAACGCGTTATCATAGATGAGGCTTCTTTTCCAGTTGAGTTTCCAATAATCCTGAAAATTTAATAAAAATTCTTTACCGGTGCTACCTCTGAACATTTTCATACCGTTTTGCAGTATAGGATTTGTAGTTAACGCTGTAAATCCACCGTTAGCAATCCCTACTCCAATACCCTTTGCAAAGGATGCGTATGGGCCGGTAATGTCTTGATCTATTTTTTCTTGTAACTCTTTTTCAAGCTTAATTTTTTCTGCTCCCGTTGCTTCATTTATTAATTTCTCATATTCGAATTGATAGCCTTCTTTAATAAGGGAGTTTTCATAAGCTATGTCCATCATTTTTTCTCCAGCAGTCCAAGCTCCTACCACATAAGGGGCTAAAGTACCACCCGAAGCAGCCATAGCTAGTAATACAGGCGCTTGTGTTGAAATTTCTTGACCGGCAAATCTAAAAAAATTGTTTGAGCTAGAGAATGCTTCGTCTACACTAATATCCCTAGTGTAGGTACTTCTTATATCAGATCTTACTTTGGCAAATTCGCTTCCCCACTCATCTAAAGCCTCGTCTACCTCGTAGAACGAATCGTCTCCAGCTAATACAAAAGGTGCATTTAATACAAAATTAACTGTTTTTGCGCCAAACATTCCTACGCCTCCTATTATACCTGCTGTACCTGTAGCAAAAGTAGTGGCCATTTTTTCTAAAGCACTAAAATTTAGTCCAGAGGCTTTAAGTTGTAGCTCAATAGTACTCATGCTATTAGCAGTGGAATTAAGCTTATCCACTAAGGGCCTAAAATATTTTAAAGAAGACTCAAAGTCATTGTGCTGCTGATCAAGAAAATCTTTTTGATTCTGTGTTATTTTAACACCAGTTTTATATACCAATATGGCTGATCCATCGGATAAGTCACCTAGGGTAATAGATTCTCCATTATATGTTAACTCTGCTGCTGCCACATCTCCCTCTACATATTGCGCGGCTAGATTAAGGTTATCAACCGTAGCCTTGGTGGTTTTTATATTGCTTTCTAAAACAATTTGATCTTTTGCAAGTTCTTTACCTTTTTTAGTTTTGTATATAGCTCCTCCTAATGACGCAATACCTCTTTTGTCGTAATTTTCATCTACTTTAAGAAAGTCATCTGTTTTAGCACTTACTAGCTCAATTCTTTTTTTAGCTTTTATATCTGCATAGACCATCTTTTCTGACTCAGCAATAAGCTCGTCAACACCTAGTGTTGATCCATTTTGTATTAATTGATTACGTGCAGTTTCTAACTCCTTGTCATAAGGGTAAACCTCAACATCAATTAACTTATCCTCCCCAAGAATAGAGCCGTAAAGAGATGGAGCTCCCTTTTCGCCGTAATAAGATAAAGCTTTACTTTTGGGTTCTTTTTTTTCTACTCTTGGCTTAAATATAGTGCTTATTGGCTCAAGAGCTGCCTCAACTTCTTCGTCTGTAGGAGTAAATTGTTCTTGATAAAGGGTTTCAGCCTGTGTACCGATTTTTTGCAAAATTTCTTTATCCCCGTATAAATCAACAAAAGATTTGAATTCTTGGCCTTTTTGTTTAATTTGATCTCCAGTAATACCCAAATTAGCTATATCCGCTTCAAACGAATTAGTCATACCCGCTGCGTCGGTGTATGTTAATGTAGCTATAGGGTGATAGGAACCTTCAGAGCGCCCCTCTGCTTGTTTTTCTGTATAAGTAAATCCTTCTTGATTTTTAGCAAGCGTTTGAAGAACCTCTTTTATGCGATTATTGTCTGCGCTGAAAATATCTTCAGCAGCTTCCTGGCTTATTACGCTATTCTCTTCCTTGAATTCCTCTATGTCCTCCCTGGTCACAGCGGGTAAATCCAAAGAAGTATCTTCCTGCGGTAATTCCGTATTGTTTGGTGCTGCATTTTCCGACGCTGCATCCGCACTCTTTGCAGGGTCTGTTGTAAAATCTTCTTGCAAATCTTCGGGTACATTGCCTTGGATTACTTCGCTGAAAACGCTTTCAGAATCAGCTTCTTCAGGGGCCATCATTTGCACAAAATAGCCCATTTCATCCGCTTTTGCTAAACCGGCGTCCCTTTCAATTTCATTTTTAAAAACTACAATTTCTCCGTTTATTTGGTATCTAAACATATATCTTTATTTAATTCTTTTATTACTAATTTACTAGTGTAGCTAATTGCTGTGACATTTCTCTAGCTTGCAGTTCTTTCATTGGATTTACTAATCTAATGAAATTATAGCGTTGCTCAGGTATTTTTAAATCGTAAGTTCTTTTGTCTGTATCAGGCGAGGTAGTGGATTCTCTTTTAGGATTACCTGTAGCGGTAATGCTTACTACCCCGTTTTCTATAGTTGCACTGTAAGCTTCTACATATCCGGTTTTGTGTCTGATTCTAAGGCCTTTGTCTATGTTAAATAAACTTTTAGCTACACTACTTAAATCACCTCCTGCGGCTACGGCTGTATCAAAGTCTTTTTTGTATACATTGTAAAGCTGCTCTGATTTTTGAACTGAAACCTTTTTGTCCGGAGCATATTCCACCGATGATTTACCATCTATTGTAAACCTGTACTGAGGAGTCTCTCCTTCTGTAGACATATCTTGCACTGACATTCCAAAAGTTCCAGCCGCAGCTTGATTAATTGCTAAGTCAACTGTCCCTGCCGCATTTTTATACGCTAACTTTTCTTCGTCTGTAGCCTTAGGGTTGGTTTTGGAGGGGTCACCCTCTCTAAAAATGTTTGCAGTATCATTGTCTACGCTTAGCTGATTTTTCATCATATCAAGATAATTACTATCTCCAAACATACCGCCAACACTAGCCGCAATTTCTGCAACCGAACTGTCCACCAGCGCTCTAGCATCAGAGGTGATCGTCTGCTTTTTTGTAGCAGTATAATCCCCTGTCCAACTGCCGTCTTCGTTCATTACTTTTACTTTGTCTGTAACTATTTGCATGTTTTGTGTATACTTGGGATCCACCGCATTGCCTTTCATTAGTTGGGATCCTGCTTGAGCAGTACCCTGTTTTACCGTTTGGGTTATGGGATTACTAGCACGGAAATCGTCCGAAATAAATGTATCCATGCTTACACTATACGCGTTTTGCTTTCCGCCATTGTTATAAGTAGAGTCTAGGCTTACGTTTCCGTCGTCGCCTACAGTCATAAGAAGCGTCGTATCCGGGGCATTATTGTATGAGCTCATTACTCCTTGGGTATTAGGGCTCTCAGCAACCCCGCTTTGAGAAGGTAGGGTCGCCCAGGACTCTGTGTAACCTATTATTGTACTACCGTCTTTCATTAACCGCTGGCCTTCTTGCCCCATCTGGGGAATTTTTGGAACTACAACGTTTATATTATTCAGCTGCTTTACGGCATTAGCTTGTTCCCTTAATAACTCCGCCTTTCTTTCTGGTGTTTGAGGCCTTAGCAATTCCTTCGCAGTGTTCGCTTGCACTTGGTTAAAATGGTCCTGGGCATTTCTTACACTTTCTTGAAAAGCCTCTCCTCCTTTTACTTGAAGTTTGTAGGACTCGTCTGTTCTTTTTGCATACGCTTTATCAATTGCGATACCGCCATTAATTAACCTTTGCTTTTCTATGTCATTTTCTTTCCTTGTAGCTGCTAGGTTAGCACTCCACCCTTTGGATATCTGCGCACCCATGTTTGCAATTGCATTGGGGATTATTAGTCCTGACTTATCGTCTATTATTTTTGGATCTCTATAACTCATGTTTTATTTTTTAATTATCCCAGGCGTCTCCAGCAAGTCCAGCGGATGCAACGCTTGTTACACTACTCATAATCCCCGCCGTAGCAGCTGCGTTTGCTGCATTTGCGTTGGCTATATCTTGTCTAGCTTGAGACTCTTGCCCTGACATTCTATCAAGTGTAGCCATATCTCTGTTTTCTTGAGCGTTAAACATGAACGCTTGACCCTGTGCTTGAGCTGATTGAACTCGCCCTTCTTCAGCCATTTCCATTTGAGTAAGCTGCATTTCTTTAGCTTGCAACGCTTGCTCTCCTTGAGCCTTTAATTTTTCGTTCGCAGCTTCTTGCTGTTCTATATTTGCTGCAACGTCTTTTTTGCTTCTAGCAGCGGCTTGGGCCAATGCTGTAGCACCTCCCGCACTTGCTCCCGTTGCCTGCAGTGTATCTAGTGTATTTGCTAACGCTATGTCGGTTTGTTCCATTTGTATTTCTGCGGCCTGCGTTGCTACACCTAAGGTTGCAAACGGATTGCTTAAGCTGTCCCTCATTTCATCAATCATTCCAGCATTGGAGGTTACTCCTGCATAAGGATTAACGACCGCTTGTCTATTGTTTTCAAATTGCTGCATTTGCAGCCGTATGCGCTCTTTTTCTTTTCGCGCTCGCCTTTCTGCGTCCTTTGCTTTGTTACCGCTGATTATTCCCCCTACTATGGAGACTGCGGCTGTTCCTGCTGCTACCCAACTCATATCGTTATGTTTTTAATTAATTTTTTCTGGTACTCAAGGTATTTTGTTTTAGTCTTAACAACAGTGCGCTCCTCAATTGCATCAAGATCCTCAGAGTTGTCTTTGTTTTCGTGCACGGTAGTCCATAACGTGTCCGTTATTGCATACCCTATTCTTTGTGTTCCTTCTTCTGAAACTATCATTAAAGGGGCTTGTAATAGCTCTACGCCGTTTGTTTCGGTCAACACTAGTATAGAGCCTTTCATTAAAAAGTTATGATGCCTATGTTTATGTATTTTACCTATCAGAAGAGTACCTGCTGGTATTTCCAGCTCTCTAGCGTATACTCCCGGCGCAAAAGAATGCTTAAGAGGTAACTCCGTCTGTTCTGTAGTTGGGTCCATTAAGAAATTTTTAATTTCTTCCATTCCTTCTACAACGGTTTTTTCTTTATTAGCTATTTTTAATTCCATTTAATTAAGAGGATTTTACAAACTCACTGTTAACTGCAAACAATTCTTTTGCTCCTCCAGGATCCGTATAATTGTCGTTTTCTATTACTGCTGTACAATAATAGCCTTTTACACCGGTCATTTCGTTGCCAAATCTAACTTCACCAGGAGCAGGCTGAGAGTTATTTACTAGGTTCGCGTAGTATTTATTTTCTTTTCTGGTAAATCCTGCATAAAATCTATTGTAAGGAGGGCTGTTGGTTCCAAATACACTTACATAGTCTGCTCTGTAAACAGCCGTGTTAAAAGTAGCGGCAGCTGTTCTAGGATCTATTATATACTCTCCCTCATAATAACTATATATGCCGTTTGTCGTATCTCTAGTTTCAGGAGGCAATAGCCATTGCGGTACATTAGATGAATTAACTTCTATGCTGTCTGGTCCCGTTATATCAGATACATACGATATCATTTCCCAACCGTTACTCCCTTCGTAGCTTACTGCTTTAAATACCTTGCTTTTTTCTATGTTTGGATTAACTACAAATGTTATATTTGATTTATAGTTAGTACTATAAAATTTTGCTCTGTCAACGCTACTTTCGTTATGTATCCATAAAGCATCCGATGGAGCGGAGTTCCTAGGGGCTACACTATAAAACCTGCCGTTTAAACTAAACATCCAATTTGGTTTAAAGCTGTAGAATGAAGGCCACCCTAATACGGACTCATCAAATTGGAGCGTACTATATTGCAGGGTTGATCCTGTGCCAATGTTCTTAGGATTTTTCTGTAAAGATACTGTAAATTGCTTTGTATGTATATCCCAACCACCTACTATTCTGCCTGGTCCACGGCTGACTGAATCCACTGCGCTTAGATTGTCTCTAAACCAATCAACCATTCCGTAATTTGAAATCTCTGTTATACCGTCTCTAGAAAGCCTTAAAACAGCATTTTGGTTTTTATCTACAAAATATTTTCTATAGCCGTAAACAGCAAAGCTTTCTGGGTTATCTGCTATCCCCCAGTTACCAGCGTAAGGTGTTATTTGACCTATCACCAAGTTTAGCTGGCTGACAGGAACTCCCCCGCCTTCTGCTGTGTATATTGCATCCTTATCTATTAGCGCCCTACTCACCTTCTTTTCGGAAAATATTATTAAATTACTGTCCTCTGCGTACAGCCTTTGTATACTTCCCCCTGCTGGATCAGTCGCTTTTGTTATATCTTTTGCTACAGAAAATTGATTAGTTTGATTAATACCTGTTCTAGAGTTAAATATACCTGAATATATCATTGCATTGCCTCTAATGCTTCCCTGCGGTTCATCTTCTACCAAATAGGCTTTAGCTCCAAGAGAAACAGGGGTGTTATTGTAACCGCCTCGTATTCTAGACTCTTCTATTACCCAGTTTAAAGAATTAGCAAGTGGCCCTGTAGTTGGAGGAAGGTAAAAATATCCATAACCTCCTATAGCTTCAGGTATGCCGCGTGACCCATAAAAAGCTGGCTTTTCATTATTAGTCGGGGGAACGGTATCCTTTGCTATTGTCTTTCTTAATGTAAAGGAGTTAAAATATTTTACTTCTATTAATGCCATTGTATATTGTATTACAAGTTATAAGGGTGCTTTAATTTTAAGTGTTTGCTTGCTTGCCAACAGAGGTTCCGGCTATTTTAATTCCAGTAGTCACATCAACTTGACACGCCCATCTTCTTGTGTTTCCAAATTCATAGTCAGAATTTTCAGCAGCCATGTTTGATGTTAGCCCCGGGTCGGTAGTGCCTGAGTCAGCGTCCTGTCCATTTACGGTGTTGTTAATGCTGTAGGGCATGTTGTAGTCAATATCGCTTTCTTCAACCCCTTCGTAGGCTATCCATCCGTTATTTCCTCCATTACCCGTCCATCCAGTATATGGTATAGTCATATCAAAATCTTCATAAAACTGACTAACATATCTAAGAACACCTTCCTCCGCATACAATAGCTTTGTATTAGAGTCTTCTGCAGGGGTGTTAATGTTTGTGTTTAACGCTAGAGCTTTGGTATTAAAAACAGCTGTGTGGACTATATATCCAAAAGCTCTTGGGCCATCTGCTGGTCTCAGATCATAATAAAAGTCTCCAAAATTAATAATACCTGCTTCATCTCCACTTAAGGAATTTGGATTTTCAGGCTGTAAAATACCACCATTTGGAGCAAGTGTAAATTCTACTAATTCACTTTGGCAATACTCAGATTGCCCTCCTATGTTTTGTATTATTACCCTATACTCTCCAAAGCAAGGACTTGTATTGTATATAGGGCTATTACCTACAGCAATCCACCTACTGACCGCGGATTGAGGCACAAAAGTTCCCAGGTTGGGTGCTTGTTGCTCTGCTTCGTAACGTATGAAATTAATTGGTATTGACGTATCATCAGCATCAACAGTACCAACATCTTCCGCTACACCATAGATAAGCCTTTGCGGTCTTACACTACCTCCAAAGGAATTTTCTGCTGAATGTATTGAGCTACTAAACGGGTTATTTGCGCGTTCTCCTTCTAAGCTTAATCCAGACTGCTGCGGATTTGGCTGCGGATCGTTATCATCATCATTAAGTGCTCCGTTCCAAGAAAGAACATTTCCTTCTATGTCGTTAGCAGGCTTCCATTGACCTACATTTCCTTGTGCATCTATTTCCCTGTACTCCACGGCCCATGATATTTCAGATTTCTGGAATGTTGAGCCAGTCGCACCGGTCGCATCATTAAAAATACCTGCTATTATCATTTCTATATTTATATACCCCGTACCCTGCGTTAGCGCCCCATCATTCCCGCCTCCTACAGCTTGCCTAAGCCTGAGAAATTGAGACCCAGCGTTGCCTCCTACAGCTGCTTGATACTGGTATCTGGCTGTATAACTGTTGCCCGCATTGCTCCAATCCTGACCACTAAGCGCAACTGGACCTGCAGCGAGGCCATTTACAGAACTTAGTCCTCCAGGATCTGGGTAGGATTCATGGAACACATCGGAGTTAATCCCCGTATATGAGGGTATTCGAGCGTATGCCCAACTCTCCTGGCCAAAAGTGCCTAGTGTGTTATGTAGGTTAAAAATATACGAGCTGTCATATTCTAGTTGCGTTGCGTTTTCTCCGCGAAGATTGTACTCAAAAGATCCGGTAGCCGTAGGCCTTCCGATTGTTAATTTAAGATTAAAATTAGCTAATGCCGTGCTATCTCCAGAAACGAGGCCTATCGTTAAATAATATAAGCCTAATCCTGTGCCTGGTGTTATTTCGGTTAAAACACCTGTAGTAGCGTTTATTTCAAATATAGGGTCTATGTTTGTTTGTGGGCTTTCCCCCAGAGGAGGCGCGCTAAACGGCTGTTGCTGCGCAGTTATTGTCCAGGTTAAACCATTTTGATTAGGTAGAGTGGCTATAGGGCCTATGCCTGTGTTGCCGTTGCTATTAGAACCGTTCATACCAAAAAACTGAACTAAGCTTCCGGTAGTCTCTCCGTATTCAAAAAATATTCCAGCAGGCGGAGGTAAAGGCGAAGGCTGTAAGTAGTTTAGTATAGGCTGAGAAACCTGTCCCCACTCTACTTGCGGTGATTGCGGGTGCAGCTGCTTAGCCCCTACGTGAATGGTAGCCTCGTCTTTAAGAACGGTGCTGTCAAGTGAAGGTGTAAAAACTTTTGTAAACGTAGGCGCTGTTGGTCCGCCGGCAACATCTTTAACTTTTATTTCAACGGTAAAGTTTTGTGCAACCTCATTATTAGCTTTCCATACTCTGTATAATTTGTTTACAATTATAAACGTATCGTGAGTAAATGCCGGGGTTGGCGGGGTTTGATTAGGGCCCGTTAAACCTTGGTAATTAGTGTAAGTACCAGTTCCTGATATAGGAGAAGAAGTTGTTCCGTATATTTGCAGTAAATCGAAATCTTGAGTAACTTCATTGTTTTCGTCAAACACCCTAAAGCTAACTACTTCAATGTCCTGTATTGGAACATTTAGCCCGTCTTGAAACCAAAACTGTGAGTTTAAATCAGTGTCCCGGCCAATAACCGATCTGAATCTACCTAAATGGCCGTTCTCATCGGTAGGGGTTATAGGCTGTATCGAAACCTGAGCTGGTTCAGGAGCGCCTGTAGTGGCTGGATCCCAAGGATCTGAAGCAGCTGTTTGTATACCCCAATACTCTGAGAAATTCCAGTTAAAATTTACTAATCCAAATATAGTTTGATTACCGGTGGCTATAACCTGCTCATTAAGGTCGGCTAAGGTACCACTTGTGCTGGTTTCCCAGTATATATCTAATTTTGACTCTACAGGTTCAGTTTCGTATACCGCTAGGTTTTGTATTGAGTAATTGGGAGGGCTTGTGGGAGTAATTTGTCCTATTTTTTTAGGGGTGCTAATGCGTGCTATAAGCGGGTTTGATTCTGCTTCGTAAAAATCAAGCAGGTAATCAGCCGGAAGATTTCCACTCCCAGTACTAAAGTCTATGTTGAACAAGTCAAACATGTTAGAAATAGTGGAAACCGTGTCCGAAGATACCCCGGGGTAGTACTGCTGATTAACTACGCCAAAGTCATCAACGCCGGAACCGGTAGGGGACAGTGTGGTGTTTTGCACCCTACCAAATAACTTAACCGAGCTTCTAAATTGCTTTTGGTCCGGGCCTACTTCTGCTAAATCCCGAGGAACCTTGTTTATATTGTCATTGAATAGTACCACATGAGACGTTAAGCCTAGCTCTTTGCTGTCCTCCTTAGGATAAGCCGCGAGTATTCCAGGCAAATATACATTATAGTAATCTTGTTCTTGCTGCTTAACAACAATTTTCCAAGTATTAAACCCAAGCGGGTTATATGTTACAAGAGTAGGGTCACCTACGTATAATCCCGGATATAGTCTTGACGTTATAGGGGTTTCGTTTATGGTCTCATTGACTGAGACTATAAGAGCGTCGCCTGGCCAAGAGCCTACATCTACAGTTTGGTCGTTATACGGTGAATATATAGTAGACAAGTTTTTAATTAGTCCAACGCTGGATGTTGCAGCATTTGACAATAGAGTAGAAGTCGTCCTGCCAAATCTATCAGACAAAACAAATCCTGCTTGATAATTTCTATTTTGTTTTAAAGTGCTATTAGGATATTCAACAATGCTCGTTCGCCATTCAACTGGAGTTACCGGAGTATCTACATCAAATGCTTTTTTTGGGCCTGTTCCTACGTTGTAATTAAGAGTTGACGGAGGTGTGTGTCTTGTTTGAAAATTACTATAAACAATCCTATTGCTTACAACCTCTTGACCTAGGGCCTTAACAGGTACTTTATCGTACACCCTAACAAGATCATCTTCAGGTAATGTCCTAAAAGGTTTTGTTCCTGAGTACGTGTACTGAAATGTATTTGTAGGATTAACAGAAAATACGCTGGCTTGAGATTTTATTTCATTTGCAGATAGGGTATCAACTACCAGCACAGCAGTACCGTCCGATTCTTTAAACAGTATTTCTATCTCGGTTATTTTAAAATAATCTGTTACGTTTAATAGAGAAGTTGTCGGGAACGCGGGATCTTGATTCTCGGGCATGTCAATAAGTAAAGTTAACTCATTAACTTTGTTTTCCATAAAGTCTACAATAGTACTTCTATATGCAGCGGACATATCGTTATTCTCGTCGTTAGTGTCTGAGGATAAAAGAAAATATCCATCTTGCTTAGGTATAAAGCACTCTTGCGTGAACGGGGCCATTAAAGAGTATTCACCGTCGTCAAACTTAAATCTATAGCTGAATCTTACGAATTTTTCTTCTAAGTAATCGGGATCCCCTCTATATCCTGCGTTGTAATAAGGATTTGGAGTTGGATCTGTTCCTGGAGCCGGGGTTCCAGTGTTAATAGGGTTATCCGGCAGGTTTTCGCTAACAACATCTTTCATTGTTGTTTGATAATCTCCCACGCCTAGTCCTGTGAAGGGAGCTTGAAAATCGTTTGCGTCCGTAAATGTTATTTCTTCCCACAATATGGGCGCATTATATGGCATATACTTAGCTACACTAATAGTATCTTCTATAGTGTAATATGCAAGATCATTTTGAGCGGACTGTATATTTATTTTTCTAGGTTGATTTCTATTGTCTGTCCAAAACAATAAGTCCTCCAATAAATTTACACCATATATAGGTGCTCCTTCCCAAAAATTTAAAAAAGCTCCTGTAACTAAAATTGTGTTTTGCGTAGCGGATCCTTGTTGTATAGTCGACCTAAGTATAAAATGTTCTTTTGTTGGAATATACTTACCGTTTGGATTTGAAGCTATCGTGTTGTCTGTTAAAAAGAAAAATACACAAGAATTAACTTCAGAGACCAAATAACCAACGCATATTATGTTGTTGTTATCTGTTACCGAAGCAAAGTCAAGCAGCGCTTTGTTGCCTAAAACATTTTCTAGCGCGCCGACGTCCGAAGACTCCGACTTACTGACTTGTATATTTAATGCGTCTCTATACTCACCTGGTGGTAACAAGCGATCGTCAAGATCCTTGTTCATTTTAGATTTTATAAAAACATTTTTAAACTCTGCCATTTAATTAACTTTTTATTTTTTCCAATTGCCTACTCTAGCAAAATCAATCATTCTTTCTGTCGCTTTCTTGCCATGAAACTTATATGATTCGTTTCTTTCCAGCGCCTGAGATTGTGTTTGATTAGACCAATTATTGTTTTTGTCTTTATATATTGAGGGCCACGCTTGATCTACTCCGTCATCAGCCATTAAGTGACTAGATGGTTCGTGATCTTCATATTGAGGCTTATCATGGAATTCGTAGTTTCCTATGTTACCGGTTACAAAAGTGGTTTGCCCCCCTCTTGAGTTTCTAGCATGGGCTTTTTTAAATAGCTTTGGGATAATAGTGTTTGTTTCCATGTTATTACGATTTAATCCATTTAGACTTACCTCTCATTACTTGTACTATCTCTGATAGTTTAATGTTAGATAATCTTATTTTAGCATTCCTTAGCTTAGCAGACCTGTCTCGTTTTAAGCGCTGTATAACGTACTCTGGTTGGTTTATTCTGCTCGCTAGTATAGAATATAGTATATGCGCATATAATGCATCCTCGGCCATCTTAGGTATCCTAGAATCCAAGTCGTACGCTAATCCATCTGATATATAATCAAGTATTATTAATCGATTTGCTAAATTGCTTGAAAAAGCTATAGTTCCATCTCTTTCGTTCATGTTGAACCAGCCATTTCTTTGCGAGTTCTGTGGGTCGTTACCGTATCTTTGCCCGTAAAATGGGTTGCCTGTTAAGTAACTACCGTAAGCCCAGTAATCGTCAAATGTTATATTGCCATTTAATAATCTGTCATTAGCCTCGCCCCATCTTTCGTTTGTAATAGAAGTCCCCTCTAAAAGATCGCCGATGCTATCCATGGTGTAATCCCCTGCGTCATCTTGCAATGGCACCTCGTACGGGCTACTAGTTAAATTGTTTGCTGGATATATTGGGTGTTTTACACCTAACTGATCTACATAAGCCAAGCCAACGTAATTAACGTAATCTTGGGGTATCGTAATACTTAAGCTCGGGGGTATTGTTATTTCTTGGGATTTAGTGCTTTTTAAAGTATCATAACTAAATTCTTGCAGTCCTCTTTTAGCGTGGAATATTATGTCCGTTCTTTTTGCGCTGGTAATTAGCTTACCCGCTCCAACATAAGCAACTATAAAGTTATTAATAACATCGTTTAAAGACGTATAAGCGTAGCTTCCGTAGTTTTCTTGTACTGTATCTCCAAAGGCATCTTCATTTCCAAAGCTTCCTCCGTCTAAAGATTTTAATTGTACTGCAATATGTTTTTTTAATGCGTTTGTTCCCGTAAAGGTTATTGTATTTCCCGCAACAGTATATGGTCCCGCGAATTCATCATAGTTCCCAGCTA
>Ga0209092_10002291_pt1 | contig 17658 bp, 14 predicted proteins | sample FraStrMetagenome_FD_187446 | JGI IMG/M metagenome (GOLD analysis project Ga0209092, IMG submission 187446) | Marine eukaryotic phytoplankton communities from Arctic Ocean - Fram Strait ARC3M Metagenome (SPAdes) (version 2) | ecosystem: Environmental > Aquatic > Marine > Oceanic | place: Fram...
GTTTGAACCGTTTCTCCGTCATAATGTTCTTCCAAGAGGCTTTGCCTATCGTAGAAATCTGATTGGATAGTTTTGGATTCAGAGTTGTAGAGCCAAGCAAATAATTTTGTTTTAGCTTTTTCTCGGCTAAGTTTTTCTCCAAAAACGTTTTTAATGTTCCATTCATGAATGTCCTCCTCGGGTTGAATGTGATTCTGTAGTGCTAGCATTGTTCTTACTTCCGCTGCATTGAAGTCCAATTCTAAAAACACATGATTGTTTGGTCTAACGTGCTTCTTTAATTCTCCTTTGAGATTTAAGATTGGAAAAGAGTCCTTCTTAGTTGTGAGTCTCCCTGTGATGGTTCCAAAGATGTTGAAGTCAACATTTGGTTTCGAGTCACCGAACTGATCATAAAGTTGTTTTGCTTTCAGGTCATCAGCAGCAGCGACATAAACAGCAAACGAGTTTAGGTTCACTGGATGCTTTCTCAATTCCTTCACGGCTGCTTGTGTACGTTTTAGTAAAGTGTAGTGTCGAGGCTTCTCGATATTATCAAACACCCATTTTGTGATCTCGTTTTTGGTGTCGAAGTAATGTCGTAAATGCTTTTTAGGAATGAGATCGTAAAAGCAAACATCTGAAATGTCAATTTGTGATGTGCCAATCGCCTTATAATGGCTCTTAAGGAGTTTGCCTGCCTCTTCCCAACGTTGAGATAGGTGAGGTGGACAAACGTCGTTCAGCGGCTTACCAGCCACCAGCAATTGGGCATAATCAATGTCCATGCCGTAGAGATGATCTGAGTAACTCCAAGTCTTCGAAAGTCCGTTTGGAATCTTGTCCCAAATAAACTGTCCGTCAAGGTAAGTTCCTGCACAATCGAATTTGTTGTCTAAAAGTTGAAAAAACATCTGCGGTGTCCTCCGTAATATGTTATAATGTATTGTAGTGGTTACTATAAGATAACATATTGGAGGTGAGCTGTCAAGTTTTTCTTATTCTTTTTGTAAAATAAGTCAAGGAGCCGTGTTGCTGGTTGTAAAACGCCTTAAACTGGTCTTCTATGAATAATAAAGCCTTTTCTTTGTCGTGTTTAGCGATACTTAAAGCAGTCTGAGAGATTTGCTTTCGAGAAGATGGGGATAATGGAGAACCATCAAAAAAGTTTTTCATATTTATATATAATACTACTAATGTATTGTATTGTATATAAGATCTATATTTAATATTATTGATATATGCTATTGTATTATTGTTACATGATTTATAAGATGTGTTGTATGGATTTAAATCTACATAATTGTTATAAGTCTTAATTAATAAGTTTTCTAATAGGACTAAATCCTGAAAGATTGTCTTGTCATATTGTTTATTGAATACTGATGATACAGTAACCAATAGATATCGCTTTCTATAATCAGCAGTCACTGGTGAGTCTAGGTCTGAGACGATTACACCGGGATTGTTTTGATCAACTCTGAAACCATATTGTTTTGTGATGTTCATGTAATATTGGAATGCTGGTGAATTAAACATTTGCTCTTCTTTCTGTGCGTCATTTGAAAAATCCAATCCTCCAATGTCTAGTGCAAGGCCTGACTGAAACATGTTGGAATTCACTGACTTCATGTAATCTGATAGAATCACTGTCTCTGTGATATCAGAGTGAAGATAGTAGTCAACAAAGATCCTTGTGAAGTCTTCAAAATTGTTGATATGAACCTTGTGTTTTAGAATAAAGTCATTAAGAATCTTACTCATCGCTGATTCTGATGTTATCCCAAATCCACTAAGAGGATTTTCGTAAGATCTTTTTATCTTCAGCGATGATAGAACTGGGTCATCGATTGGAATGGCTCCCATTCGACATGCTTTGGCAAAGTGAAGTTCCATGTCTTTGAACTGATCAGCAACAAAATTCAAAGCACGATGTGATCCATTGTCTTGATCTGCCACTGTAATGTCTTTCAGGAATTCTTCTTTAACTACAACGGGTTCTAGCAACCTATTGACGCGTCCATAGAAAGTCCTTTCGGCAAAACCGAAGTCATAGACATGAGGGTAATCCTCCTGAAAAGCTTCGAGTTTATACTTTGCTCTTTCGAATGCTAACCTACTGGTTTTTAAGCTATTATTTCCATTAAACCTTGTCATTGTTTTCTAACCCTACTGTGATCTGTGATTTTTTGTTTGGCCCCAAACCCGCCATGTCCGTTGATAGTTTGAAAATAAAGAGTACCGTCCGTCATTTCCGTAACTCTCCCCCCTTCCTCTGTAAATGTTTGATTGAGTTGTCCACCTGATGCCGATGTTGATGTTTGGCTCGATTTTATTGTTTTCAAAACTCCGCCATAAGTTTCCTTCACTTCGGGAGTTGCAGTCTGACTCTCAGTTGTAATTACTACCGCACTAGACTCCCCAAGTTCTTCATTGGTAGCAGTTGCGTTGGTGTTATCTGATTCTCCCTCTGGATCACTTACTGGCTCCGTTGTGACTGCTTCGGTAGTAGGGGTCTCTTCTGTCTCATCACCACTTGCCGTTTCTACAGGTGCTGTTCCACTTGCGCTTTTGCTCTCTCCAAGTCGACCTGCTAAGGTTCCCTCTTCAAATGCATAATTTTGAGCATCTAGAATCACTTGATTGCAATCAGCAAAACCATCATCACCATTTTCGGGAGCATAATCTGCGATATCTCCAGCAGCTTCTTTGTCCGCATTTTTCTTCTTAACAGTGTTCGGATTTCCTGATCCATCTCCAGAGTAATATTGTTGTGCAGAGATTGATGTGGTAAACTTTCCGGGAGATATTGATGATTTCACAGAAGTGATCGTATGATATCCGCCAATTCCAAGCTTGTTGGCGTCTGAACCACCCTCAGTGGGATCGAAACCTGGGCCACCTATTCCATAGGGATTGAAGAAGAATTCCATTCCTGGATAGAATAGGGTGTTCCCAAACATTTCAATGTTTGCAACGTAGACTGCTGATAGTTGAAGAAGTCCATCGATTCCATTTTGAAAAAATCGAGCTTCTCGGATGTATTGTTGATCTGATTTTGACAAAGACAAGGTCTTTACAATTCCAGCGTTTTGACCTACGTGAACATGGAACCTTCCTTGTTCAATGTCATCTTTATATGTTCCATTGCCCGTATAAGATAGGCTTGAACCCAATGCGCTTAGGACAACGAAAGTGTGAAAGTCTTTAAAGTTTGAGTTTGCATCGTTAACTGGTCCTCCCTTGAGTGGGAGAATGGGTTTTGCCCCTGCTCTTAAGTTTGAGACATCCAGTGCGACCGGCGTCCGTTCTTCATTTAGTTCATATGCTTTTTTAAGAGGATTTGTCCCACCAGTCTTGAATGCTGTTATTTGCGAGGTTTGAAATCTTAATTTATTTTCCATTTTTCTATTTACACAATTTTCAATTAATGCCGGCTTAATGAGATAGTTGGATAAGCTTCGAATGAAGTTCATCACAGGAAATGTCTTTCTTGTACTTTTCTGATTCACTACGTTGTCAACAAACCACCTCGAAAAGAAATCAACAGAGATAGGAATGTCTGCTATATTGTAGACAGATCCACCTGCCGCTGATGTTTGGAATGGCTCGAACTCGAAAGATCCGAGAACGATGGAGTTTCTATTAAATCCAGTTCCCGGTCTAACCGTGTCGTTCCCGTCGTAAACACAATCTAGAACTGTATAGAGAAGATCTCCAAAATAAAAAAACTGGATAGCTCTATCACCAGAATCTATAAAATCAAAATCATCAGAGCTTTCAGGTAAATCTGAGTTTAGAACTAGTTTGACATCGACGCCATTGCTTCCATCGTCCTCAGCACCATTTTCAAAACTACATGTTTTAAAGAAGCCGTAGTTTAAGAAGTCCTGCTTATCGCCCTTGTCAACTAGGACGTTATAGATAACGCCTCTGGATCGAAGCCTCGTTATAATAGATGATAGTGACTGCTTAATTAGAACTGTTTCTTGCGCTGCGAGAGAGACTTGAAGTTCTTTTAGTTGCTCCACGCTACAGTTCTTAAGGTTTGTTTGTCTTGTAAGCTCTCTAGCGTTGGCTATGCGTCTAGCGATCAGTTCTGGTGAAGCCAATGCGTCCAGTCGTGGATGCTTCAGGAGTGATTCGAGATAAGCACGATAAGAAATTTTTATCTCAACGGTTCCATCTTTACCAAAGCTAATGTCGTGATCGACCATGTTAAGGAAGAATGATTTATTTGAGACTTGAATAGCAGTGATTTCATCCGTGGTGAAACCATCAGCAACAGTGGGTAAGACATAGCCAACGTCTGCTCTAATTCTATAGAATTGAGGCTCATATTGTCGATCTGATTGGACGTCAAGGCCATCAACTTGTCCTTTCTTATCTGGTGTGGGTTGAATTATGAGATCAACATAGCGATATTTGCTTTTGTTGTAGCCGGTTCTCTCTCTAGTGAAGTCTTGGAATGACTGAAAAAATAGTGTTAATGACGCAGTGATATCATTTCTTGCCGTTGCAGGGGAAGTCCCATTGAACTCAAAAGAAAAGTTCTTGAGACCGACACCGGTGCCTTTGTCGAACACGCCGTCGCCCATGAACGTGCTTCGAATGTTTGAGGATCTGTCAAAGATGAATTCAACTTCTTTTTCACCATCGGTTGGATGATGAAAGACTTTGAATAATCTTATTTTTGGAACAAGCTTTGAAATCTTGTGTGTTTCAAGCTCGAACAATTGTTGCTCTTTAGCAGATGAAACTAAACTCGACAGCATTGTCTCTTGTTCTTTGGATTTGCTGTAGAGCGTGGTGAATCTTCCTCCAAATGGAATCTTTTTTGCGTATCTTGTATTAATCTTAGCTTGATAAGATGTGTGCAGCGATGGCATGTTAAGCATCAAGGCGCATTGTTTGAAGTATTTTTGGCGATTCTCAATGTCTTCCTCGGATGGTAGATCTGGTAAGTCTTCACCTTTACCTGTTTTAAAAGTTTCCACCTGCTCCTTAAAAGCAGCTTCTATTTCTTCCGGTGTTAATTCGCCTGGTGTATCATCTTTGTCTGAGACACTATCTGATATTGAGTCAAATAGAGACTTTTTTGCTGCAATTATCTTGTCGTAAACTATGAAAGCAAAGATGTCTTGAATCGCGGTGAGGTCTAGAATCTTCCCAAACTGTGTTCCGATGGATGTCTCTAACTTACCTACACCTTTTATATCCGCCACTAAACTGGATAAAAAATTAAAATAGTTTACTTTTATTGTGTTCTTTATACGTTTGTTGGACGTTTGCTCAATTGCACCAGAATCTTTGAACCACCTTACAAACGCATTATCATCGGCTTGGGCTTGGATATTTACACCTAAGCGTGTCCCGGGGGTGAACTCATTGATCAAGAATTGAAAAGGATAATCCCCAATGTTCGTATTTTCGAGTTCATTGAATGACTCCAAAGATTTTTTTAAATCTTCATTAATGCCGTTGTTGGTTTGAATTATTGAATTGGGGTATTGTTGAGTGCTTGGTAGTTCTAGCAATAATTTTATTTCAAAATTGTCATCCAAGAACTTTGATGGTATTTTCTTAGACTTTCCATCCTTGTAAATTGAATCGGAAAGTTTATAGAATTTTTCACCTGATTCTTCGACATGTTCGAGTCCTATATATTCATCGTAAAATTCCTTACCGAAAGTAGAAAAATTGTATTGCTTAGATGTATCTTGAAATAAACTTGTTATTTTTTCTGACAACTGTTTTTGGTAAAATGCAAACGAATAAGTTGATAAAATTTCTCCTATAACTTTTGTTGTAATTTTATCGATAGAACCATCTTCAGCCAGTATAAGAGTTCTATCTGCTAGCAAAGCTTTAGAGCTTTCGTCTTTGAATGTTGAAAAATCATCAGACAGAACTAATTCATTACCACTCTTTTTCCAATATCTAACAGCATTTATCATTAGTCGGAGAACGGACTCATCTAGAGCGCCATCGAACCTTGTTTTTAGTTCTTTCTCGTCCAAGTCAATGACGTCAGAGAACCAATTCACTCCAAAACCACCGGCTGTTTCATCACCAGTGCCTCCACCGATGTAGTCTTTCGTGTCAACAAAGTAAAATTGCCAGTTTTCAACAGTAATATCTAGTGTTCCATTGAAAATACCGTGCAAATTTTGCAGTATTTCGTTGCCTATATCTGTCGACAGATTGCCGGCAAGTGATCTAGTCATATATAGCTGTCTTACAGATTCTAATGCGACCCAACGTTTACTTTCACTGGTTAAAAATTCACTCATCCCAACACCTCAAGTGCGATTCCTAAGTTCAATGGTATTTTCACAATGTCTCCTGCGTTGAATAATGCGTCTGTAGGCTTGTTGTTGAGCTTTGCTATAAGCCACCATAGGCTTGCGTCTCCGAGCTCTCTAGCGCCCAATCTCCAAAGCCTGTCGCCACTTTTCCAGATGTAGTCTCGAGTGCGAACACGGGCTAAATCATCTTCGGTTAGTTTCTTAAATCTTGGTGTCGTGTATTGTTCAATCTCTTTGACGCCTCGATCTTCGAGCGTCTTTTCCCACTGCTCGTTTCGATTGATCCCCTTTGTTCTATTGCTATATCTTGACATTATGAACCTCCGTCATATGGAAATTTTGGATTTACTTTTGATCCTCTGTCGAATGCAAGATCCTTTCGATGTTGCGGTGTAAAATCGAGCGTTGCGTTGTAAACTTTGGGCAAAAACTCACCTGCTTTTGGTGTGAACATTCCCATGTCCAAAACGGGGTTTGCGGACCATGTTGAGATCCATCCGAGAAGGTCACCGTCATCTTCTTGAATGAGGTTTCCAAATCTTATATAAACCAAAGGAGCTTTCGAAAGAATCAATGCATTTCTATTAGTCCCAGTTCCACCCTTAACCTTTGCATCGTTGTAGGATGGATAAAGCATTCTTGTCATCAGGTTGATGTTTTTCATATTCTCTCTAGCTTCATCTTCATCGTAAGCTATGATATCGAAACCTAGGTTTATGCTTCGCTTTGTTCCCTGAAAGGTTCCAATTGGATCAATTCTTCCATAGACTTGTTCTTCGCTCCAATTCGATGAAAAAGAGTTAGTCAGCGAAGTAAGAAATGCGGCAAACTTCACAGATGTCTTGTTATCTTGCGCCGAGGTTATTTTTATTTCAGCATTTTTATTGCTTACATATGTTTTCTTTAAACTCATTAGGTCGATTCTCCATTAGCTACTTTAGCGACATAAGCTTTGAAGTTTGCTCCGTCGACATTTAATGTCATCTCCATTCCTTCAAAGAAGTTTTGCACGTTCGCTGTGACATTTGTTGCACTTGCTGCTACACGTTCTCCAGTAATGCTTGTTGCTTTACCTGCTGTAATTAGGGCCAAGTTCTCAATTGTGGAGCTTACTTTTACATCTTGTCCTATCTTGTTTATTTCGTCAACCATTGATTTAGTTGTCTTAATGATAGAATCATCAGACCCTAGAGACATTACAATTTGTGACATAGCTTCAACGCTTCTTGTCTCTAATTCTTTTATTTGCATATCTATCTCATCTGATCCGAACATAAATGAAACGGCACTTCCAATCATGGAAGCACCAGCAATGACTGAATCCACAAGCATTTGAAATAAATCTATCCATCCGGTAATGACTGAAGTAAAGACCGCACCTATTGGTTCTAAAATGGCCCCAATGGCATAACCGACCAAGCCAATGGCCGCGATGATTCCCACCAAGACCAATCCAAGACCCATTAATTCCAGTGCCACACCACCGAGTGCTGCAGCAAAAGAAGCAGTTGGCGGTGTCGCGGCAGTGGTTGCGACTCCGGTCTCTGTAACAGCTGCGGCAGTTCCGGTCAAACCTAGTGAAACTAGCTTCAATAGCGGACCGCCTAGTATCTTAAAGCCTCCAATCACAGCCTTCAAAATAGGCCATGCCAGAATGACCGCTGCGCCCAATGAAACCCAAAATGCTAATTGTTCTTTCTCTTCTGTTGACTTATCTTTAAACCAATCAGTGAGAAATTTTGCTCCACTTTCTAGTGTCTCCAAAAATGGCTCGAGAGCAACGACGAGTTCTGCTCCAAGCAACTTAAATTGTTGCATTACTGGGACAGTCTTTGCGACAGCATCATCAAGTTTCTTTTGAGCGTTAGCTGAAGCATTCAATTTTCTTTCGTTCTCATCGTAAGCCGAGAGAGACATTCCGAAGATTCGGTTTGCTTCTGCCATATCGGTGATTCCTACGGAGTTTGCGATTGCTTTCTGTGTAAAGCGATCCATGTCTTGGAATGCAATGCCTTGTGATTGAACTGACTCAACAAGCATTCGAATACGCTCGTCTTCCGTTGCCATTAACATTTCTGTCGTTGACAGTTGAGTTCCGAGAAGTGCGTTAAGCTTACCAGCTCCTTCAGCAGCACCAGCGAATGTATCGAACTTGCTCGCAATACCTAGCAATGTAGATGTTTCAACACCAGCGGCTTTCGCTGCAGCAGCAATTCCTTTGAACACGTCAACAGATTCTCGACCATAAACCATCAAGGTTGAAAGAGAAGCATTAAAGTCTTTCGTCATCTTGCCGGCATTGACGCCGATTGATACGCCTGCCATTGCAAGTTCGGTTTGCATATTCATGGATTCTTTTGCTGTCATTCCAAGTGCTTGGTTGAAGTTTTGGAAGATGGCAGCAGAATCAGATGTTGCCACTCCAAGTTTCTCCATCTTTGCAACGTTCAGTGCAAGGCTCGATTGAGTTGCTTTTGACATTGATGTAAAGTTTGATGTTTGATCGACCAAGGCACCAATTGCTTTTCCGGCATCATCCATTGAGACTCCGAAGAGATTTCCTTGACGTCCGACTTCGTAGAGAGTTCCTCGGAACTTATCTCCTTGACCAGTTGCTGCTGCAAGCGATGCTTGGGCTTTATCGAAAGACATGAATAGATCGATTGAGTTGTCTTTGATTGCGTTGAAGATGTTGAGCGCTATGTTTTTAGCGGTAAACAGGTCGACCAAGTATTTCTTCATTGCTTTCCTTGCACGATTACCAGCCTCGCCTTCCTCGTTTAGTTTCGATAATAAAGAAACCGTTGTTCCCAAAATTGAGTCTTTGTATTTCTTTTGGATTCCAAGACTCACGGCCAATTTATCCGCCAATACAACGCCGTCTTCACGGATTGCACCTAGTCCTTCTTCTAGATCGACATGTTCTTTGTAGTTCTTGAGCATGTCTTCATATTGTTTACCCGCATCGGTGTTCGCACCAGTAACAATTTGGCCAAATTCTCGGATTTCTTCTTTTGCTTTCTCAAGTCCTTTGTTGAAAGTGTCGGCTTCCTCTGAGTTCATTGACTCAGTCATTTCTCTTCTCTTTAACTCGACTAGATCTTCAGCTATCTTCACTCTCTGTTTGGCTTCTTCGAATGTGTCATTAAGAATACCGGCAGTTTCAGCTAGTACTTGTTTGTGTTTCATTGCTACTTCGAGCTGTTCCTTGCTCCTGCCTAGCAGTTTTTTAGCATTATCTGCTACTTTTTTATTTTCATCACCAATTTCACTTGCGATCTTATTCTGATCTGTTGCAGGCATTGCTTTGATGGCAGCTATCAGCTGCTCAATGCTCATCCCCTTTGTTCCTTCTGTTCCTTCAGACATTTGTAATCCCTCGTGTTATGAACTAAATAGTTCAAGCAACAAAACCCAGAGCGACTTTCATCGCTTCTGGGATTTCTTCATCTCTTTTGCTTCGTCTTCGAACTGTTTCTTCAATCTTTCGATGAACCAAGTCCTTAAGCCGATTGGTAATGAGTGCATTTCCGTGAAAGACCATCCTCCGAAATGTTTCAGAATAAAGAATCCTTCATAGATGCCTTCCATCGCTTTAGGAGTTAGGCCAAAAAAAGTCGGTCCCGAATGGAACCTGAACCTCCTGCTCATGCGAACAGTTCTTGCACGTAAGAGTTTCTGAAATGTCAACCGAAGGGGTTGCGTGCTTCAGGCACATCTTAAAGTGAACTGAGTCTGCCATCGGCATGTTGTCGACAAACTGGTTAATTATTTCTGGATCCGAATGTCCTTCGATGGACAGGATCATTTCTTTGTATTGATCAGAGATTGAGAATTCTTTCTTGTCATTGATCAAAACTTGAGCAATCTTGCTTTCTTCGATTCCATTTGCAAGACGGAAGTCAATGTTGAACTTGGAAAATGGTAGCTTCGTTGTGAAGACTCCACTATCAGACAATCTCACGATATCTTGATCTGGTTGAATTCCACCTGTGACTCTTGGCTCACGAAGATCAAACATCATAGTGTTTGATGTGTCACACTTTGGACACTTCACACGGCCTTCGTAATCAAAGCCGTAAGCCGTTCCACGAGCTTGGATGAGGATTGCATTGCGATCTGCGATAAGAAGCGTTAGGGGCTCGATTTCGTCCTCTATGATGATGTTTCCAAGAAGCCTCTCAAGAGCTACACCTTTTTTAATCAAAGATTGATTTGAAAGAGTGTCTTCATCTTTTGCTGTCATGTATCTGATCTCGATTGAATCTTTGCCATGAAGCGGATGGGTCTTTGAGTAGCCAATGCCTTTTGATGGTAAGTTCACGAATTCTGTTGGAGCCGTAAAGCTCAATGGGTTGAACATTTGTGGTGGTGCCTCACCGGTTTCTGGTTGGCTACTGCCTAACCGATCTGAGTTTCTGCTCATTTATCCTCCGTTTTCTAGATAAGCATAATCATATGTGATTGTGAGATTTAGTGTAACAATCTCGTCTGTTGAATAGTCAAGGGATCCGAATCTTATTTCCGTAATGAATGCGCCCTCTAGTTTCCATGTCTCAAGTACTTCACCGGCACCAGAGATTTGTTCAATGCGGATGTTTCCGATCTCATCAAGACCCTTGGCTTTTGCTAAGCCCTTATCACTATCAAGTTCATTCGGAGAATAGCCGAAGGACTTAAATTGATCCAAAAGATTGGTAACGGTTTTTCCAACGTCGACAATCTCAATAGCTATTGGATTCCACGAAACAATTCCGGGAACATTGATTTCATGATTGATCAAGCGATACTTGCTGCTCGCAACAGAAAAAGATGGCTTGTCGACCTTCTTTGCGCTCCACCAATAAGGAGACTTACCGGTGTCACCAAGTTCCAATCCTTCGACGGAACCCAAGCGAAATCGGTAAGACCTCTTTGGTTCAAGACTATTTTCAGTCCAGAAGGACATCTAAGGCTCCTTAGCTTTGCCCGGGGCGTGGGAATTGTGACTGATCACCATTGTTAGACAATGGGTTCTCACAACCAGCCCAGTCGTATTTCCAAGTCAAATCAATTGTTCTCATGTCATCATTTGTGTAGTCAAGAGCTGAGAACTTAACGGAAGTTATGAATGGATTGAACATTGTCCAAGATTCAACAACATCACCGTTACCAGCAAAGATATCAATAACAACACTTCCAAGAGCGGCATTAGCACCGGCCTTTGTGATAGAGGTCGGATTAGCAGAAAATTCTTGAGAACCTTTGATTGAATAACCAGAGTCCAAGATAATTTGATTTGTCAACTGAACAGCGTTCGGGGAAATTGGATCAACCAATGTCATGTTCACATCTTGCCATTGCACACGGCCTGGGAACTTGTATTCGTTATCAAAAAACGAATGGGTTACATCTGTAACTGTGTAGCTGGGTGTGTCAACTGTTTTTGCCCACCAAACTGCTGCTGTATCAACACCATAGTTTGTAAGGTTTGACATTGTTACACGCCATCGAAAGTTTCTTTTCGGTTCTGTTGTATTTTCGGTCCAAAATGACATAATCTAAATTCTCCTATTTATCTGTAATTAGTGTCTATTAAAATTCAACGCCACTTTGGGTAACGACAAAGTCGATTACGACGTATTCGATTGCTTTCGCTGGCTTTACGAACACTTTGGCATACATGATGTTTCGATCTTGTAAGTCTGGGGTTGTTGTGGTCTCATCAAGAATAACTTTATATTCTGTGATACCGTACTGTGAGCGAACTTCTGAAAGGATTGGTTCAATGGTCGCCTTGAAGCGGTCATAAGTTGCCTTAACACCTTGTTCAAATAAGAATTGGTCTGCGATTCCACCGATGCGCTTCTTCAAGTAGATCATCATGCGACGAACGTTAATGCGATCCAATGCAGTATCAGTTGGCTGAAGAGTCTTCTGGCCAAAGATAACAGTGTCGCCTGTTGCAGGGAATCGAGCGATTGGGTTAATGTTGACGTTGTAAAGATCATCACGATCAGCTTTGCTCAAGTGCTCAAGAGTTCCAACGACGCTTGCGCCACCAGTTCCGCCGAGAGGAGCAAGTCCACCACGAGTAAATCCAGCAGGGGCAAACCAAGGCTGTGAGAGGGCTTCAGACTTCGCAATAGCACCAATGGCAGCAACACTAGGAGGAGCCATCAAAACGCTTCCACGACCGCTTGACACGTCTGCTAGACGCACATTTGGATAGTAAGCAGCAGCATAAGATGAAGCAACCGTTCCACCTTCAGCAGTTGAAACCATAGCTGCAACAGATCCGGGAGATTCAGCTGAGCCATCGTTGTCTACAGCGCTTACATAGATTCCTACCATGTCGATAATTGCCAATGCATCACCACGCTCTTCAGTTTGTCGAACAAGTGAAGTAATGATTGAGCTGTTAGTGACACCCGGAATTGAGATCAAGTCATAACGACTTGTGTAGTAATCGGCAACCTGAGAGATTGCAGATTCCATTGAGTACTTTGCGTAAGGCGCGGTTGTCAATGCATCATCGTTGAATGGGTTCTCGACTTTAATGTCAACACCATCAGATCCTCCGAAGAATGGAGCAGCAAATTGCTTGATTCCAAGAACCAAAGCACCAGTTCCTGCAGCATCGAATGCAATAACAGTAGGGGAGGTCCCAGTTTGATGATAATAGGTTCCAGTCGACCCGTCTTCGGCAATGTGTTCCAAAGAGAAAGTGTAAGCGGCTTCTGTAGCAGCTGCAGTGTATGCTATGTGAGGGTCATAATCTGACTTAAGAATTCCGATGTCGCAAAAATCATCTTGACCACGTAGAGAATTGTAAGACAATCCGTGAATCGCAGATGGCGCATAGTTGGATCCATTGTTTGAATTTTCAACACTCAAACCATGAGTCGGCCAAGTGACATCAATCGAGTCCCCAACAGCTAACCCTTCGATTGTTTTAGTTCCACCCGACACATGATTTGGCAAAGTATTAAGTCCCCAGAGAAAACCTCTGTTAGCTGTGCTATCTGTTTCTGCTAGTGTAAATGTGTTTTCAGTTTTGGCAGGTCCCAAGAAACCAAGAGGAAGGTCAGTCTTGTTAACTCCACCTTCTGCAAGTTCAACACGAATCAAGTTTGATTGATTGTTGAAAGAGCCGGTAGAAACTATTTTACCTGTGGCACCACCAGTTCCTGGCTGCCAATATTGATTGAGGTCTCCAATTTTCTTTAAGATGTAATTTGGAGAGTCTGGGTTCAAAGTAACATTTACAAACTTCTCGACATACTCAGCAGGACGTTGTCCGGCTCGAGCAATCTCGATTGTGAAAGAACCTTCTGGTCGAACTGTTGTTGCTTTACGCAAGTCTTTGATTCGAACGATGTGAGTCTTGTGGAAGTCTGAGCCTTCATCTAAAGCGGCAAGTCTGAACAATCGCTTGTAGCTAGATGCACTAGATCCGATAAACCAACCAGATTTTGCTCCTGAAAGTTCAACATTGTGATCGCAGAACGAATTCGCTTCTCCACTGTCTCTGATTGGTGCAACCCATGCTTGAAGACCTGAGGTTGCATCTAATCTTTGAACGTTGTATTCGAATGACTCACCTAAGAAGATGTTGTGATTGTTCCATCCACCTGTAAAAATCGTTGCATCAGTGTTTAAAACATTTCGGATAAAGTTTTGAGAGTTTTCATCAAAGTTAAATGTGAAATCAAATTCTTGACCAACAACTCCATTATCTAATCGAGCAGCCCACCCATTCGAGCTTGGCTTGACAGCATTTGCCGAGTTGTAGGTTCCCGTTGCTTGGGTTCCATCTCTTTGATCTCCATCTAAACCCAATTGTGAGCCGTCAACGTAGACGATAGCTGCAAGAACAGCGTTAGCTGATGTTTTGTTTTCTGCGACAAAGATTCCCAATGCTCCTTTGATGGCGGCCTCTGAAGCGACTGTTCCTGTAAGACCACCTTGGTTAACATTCCATCCGGCATCTCCGGCAGTTTCAGCAACACCAGCTAAGCGTATAAACTTAACAGGGCCGACACCAGATGCAAGGTAAGCTTCAGCAGCATAAGCAGCCCAGCCTCCACCACCAGTGTTTCCTTCACGCCAAGGGTCGCCGCGTTTAACGCCGTCCATTGGAGCCCCAAAAACAGATTGGAAGTCTGTTAGAGACGTAATTTTGATTGGCTTCATCGCGGGGCCTTTCTTGGCTCTCCCGATCAGAAGGATTCCGTCTTGTTCTGGAACCGCAGCAATAGCTGATTGGTCAATTTCTCTCAGTTCAATTCCTGGAGACAAAAAGTCAAACTTGGTAGGCATTAAAAACTCTCCTTTTTAAATATTCATTTTCCTAGTAAATAGTCCTCTCAAACCCCAAAGTCACAAATCTCGGTATTTCTCACCGTTCTTATCCCAAGGCTTTTTATCTCCCACAATGACACGTTCTCTTGAGATCTTGACTTCAACGATTGACTCTTCTCTTTTCACGAGTGGTTCATTGCTCTCAACGTTCGTTTGGTTGATGTATCCGAGGACTTTGATTTGGACTTTTGCATTGAACATTCTCTCGTCTTGACCAAGGTTTGCTTGGTTGCTATTGATACCATAGTCATCTTGGATGAAAGCTTCGTACTGATAGCCATTGTTCTCAACGATAAAATAATTCTTCATGCTGTTCATGAACAACGGAAGAAGGTCATTCATCTGTTGTTGATATTCTGTTCTTATGTTAACTTCAAACATGCAAGTCAAATAAGTGGGTTTCGGGATCGAAATTGTCTCGTAGACAATCTTTTTTGTGGAAACGGGGCCTGTTTCATCACCCATTTCCTGACGCTTCCTAGAGGCGTTCTGAAAGTTCTGTGTTTTGTCTTGCTGGATCACCTTGCGGATAACGATTCTTTCACCATCCCCAACATAAGCAGCTTGCACGGAACCTTTAAATGCGTCATCTCTAGAGACGCTTGATCGTGAGATAGTAATCAATGGTAAACGAAGCTTTCCGACTTTATCTCTCAATTCTTTGTTGTTCTTGATTTGAAAGGTTCTCTCGGTTCCCATCCACAAAACATTAACCTTCTCTCGTCCAGCGTTTGTCGTGGTGTGAGGGCTTAGTGATTCATCAACGAAGCGATAGATCGCCGTGTCGATGTTCTCAAGGGTTGATGGGTGTGAAATTTCTTGCTTAGCCCGCATTGAATAATCCGTCTCTTGCTCTTATACACTCAGCACCAACTTCAAATCTTGTTTCAGGTTGTCCGAATAAGATTTTTGGCTCGAGTAGTTTAACAATCTCATAAAAGATTTCTCCGAATCTGACAAAGTCACCTTCTCGAACAAACAAGTTTTGATCTTCTGTTAATCTTCTCTTATGGAAGTTTACTTTGATCTTTGTTGCTTTATCTAGAGCGATGTTTTCCAAATCTGAAGTTTCGACTCCTTGAAACTCAACTAAAGCGAATACTCTAATTGGATGCAAGAAGTTTTTTTCGATTGCTTCTCCATAAATAGGGTGAAAATCTGTCGAGTCCACATCTATTGGAAAGTAAAGTACTTGTTGACCGACAACTCTCTCGATAATCTCGTCATTAATTTGTTTGACAAGATTCTTTTCTTTCTCTCCGAAGAACATTGGCGACGGTGGTTGTGTTGGTCTTTCCCATTCTGACATCTAGATTACCCCACGAAGATTTTTAAAGGTGTTTTACCTACAATAGCATCGGCATTGTCAACCATTGCCTTATCAGCTTCGGCTAACTTAACATAAAGCATTTCATCAAGTTGCTTATTAAGTTCTTCACGTAAAGCTGTTTGCTCTGCTGAAGCTTGAGATAAAAGGTCTGATGCATTAAGTTGGATGTTGTCTCCGGGAATTGGAACGTTGCCTCCGAACTTGCCTCGGATTTGTCCGAGAGTCTCTTTTGAAAGAGCTAGTGCAAAACGGCGGATCCATTGCTTACCGATTGAGTTGATGTTCTCATAAGGTAGGTTCTCAAGTGGCATGGTGTTCATATTGTTGACGCCATTCAATCCACTATCATATTCTCCTTCTGTAAAGGCTTGGTTTCCACCATCAACAGAAAATCTAAACCAGAAAGTCTTACATGTAATATTGTCAGGCATCGGGTAGAGTCTAAGTTTGTTATCGATGATTTCGTAAGAATAGTGAGATGTTCTTGTGTAAAGGTGATCTTCGTAAGCCATTGCTTGCAGCTTATTCTGCCATGCAGGGACGACCTCGAATGTCGAGCCATCAGCATACTGTCCATAGTTATGGAAGTTACCAACGACGTTCAGGCCACCATAGTAGCCATAGAATCTCCACATCTGTCTTGGAGTGACGTAGAACATTTGACGAATCTTAATTCTATATTTCTTATCTCCATCTCCGAGTGCACCTGCGAATTCAGGCGGGTTGCTCGCATCAGCTGCCAACTCTTCAACTCTGGCTTGTAGGTCATAGTCTTGTTGGAGAGCTGTGATGTCAAACGATGCGGAATAGATTGGAGTAGTTCCACCGACAACTGATTCTGTCGAAAACTTGTCTGCAATCTTGAACGCGTAGTCAAATTGAAACTTTGGATATTTCAAGGCAACATTTAAGGATGGGTCATCTAGTGCACCCTTCTCATCAAAAGACCCTGTAGGAGAGCCAAGAGCGCTACCTAGAGCGTTCCTAGCTTGGTGAAGGTTAACTATGTAAGAGTACTCTAAACATGCCTCTTCATAGTTGTTGTAGACCTCCTTAGCGGTAAGTTCAATATCAAGAACATCTCCACCAAGTCGGTTATAGGTGTAGGCAACTTGCGATGCCGCTCCGTCGCGAAATGTAACGTTTGTGGAATAAAATCCGATTGCTAGCGATGTCTCCACATCATTAGCGATACCCTCAGATGGTAAGGTAATCGCCGATGTAGTCGATGTTGGTGTAAGTGGTGGGAATGCCATGGATAAATCCTCCGTCTTAGTAAATAGTTCAATTAAAAGAGAAACCCCCGAGCGACTGTGTGTTCGGAGGAAAGGAGGTTAAAAAATGAACAATAATTCGTTATTTCTTTTTCGCTGTCTTCTTGCGCTTGGTTGTTTTGCGAGCTACTTTTTTCTCTTGTACTTCAGCAACTGCTTCTTGCGCTTCTTCAACGATATCTTCTACTGTTGCTTTAGTTTCTTCTAAAGCCTCAATGATTTCTTCTCTTGCTTCTTCAACAACTTCTTCGATCTTCTCTGCTGTTTCCACAATTTCTTCTTTTACTTTCTCTGCAACTTCTGCTGCTTTCTCTAGAGAAGCGTCACGTAGAGCTTTTGCTCTTTCGATAATCATTCTTCTCTTCATTTTTTTTCTATTACTAGACATTTTATTCTCCTAATTTTTTTTTATTCCGCTGCCGTG
>Ga0209092_10002292_pt1 | contig 17652 bp, 12 predicted proteins | sample FraStrMetagenome_FD_187446 | JGI IMG/M metagenome (GOLD analysis project Ga0209092, IMG submission 187446) | Marine eukaryotic phytoplankton communities from Arctic Ocean - Fram Strait ARC3M Metagenome (SPAdes) (version 2) | ecosystem: Environmental > Aquatic > Marine > Oceanic | place: Fram...
GGTGAACTTCTAGTGCAAAAGAGAGGTAAAAAAGGTATAAAATAGTAACACCTGTTTTACCCATCTTTGGCACTAGAAGTTCACTACATTTACACTTACACCTGTTTGACACCATAAATACCCTGGTTTCTCAAAAAAAATTACTCTGGGTGTAACATCCACTTTACACCTCTTTAACACCTATTATACACTTGACCTGAAAATTCAAAATATCCCACCTCTACATAAAGTGTAAAATGAGTGTCAATAAGGTGTAAGTGTAAACTTAGTTTCAAACCAGTGTTAACTTATCATACACTTATTCAACCTTCGTTTAAATCTAATTTCACCAGCATTGGAACAATCACATAGCAGGTGTATTTTACATTGCATGTCGGGGGATATGGCTGGGTGTGCCTACACGAACAACTTTAACCAAGTGACACGTGGGTGCACAATTTGCCCTTTTCCATTACAATTTTATTGTTTACCCTCCCTCCCTCTCTGTCTGTCTGTCTGCTAGTCCATCCCTCCTCTCTCATCCTCATTTTGCACCGCCGTTCACAAGTCAGAAAATTAGTCTCCACCCAGTGGCCAAACGTACCCTTCTTTCGTACCTACCCTTCGTACGTACATTCGTCAAATTGTTCGTACGAAAATATTCGGAGGAAAATGAGGATTTTCGTTTTATAACGAATATTCGTTTTTGGGCCGAATATTCGTTATTTGCCGAATATTCGGCCATTTTAACAAATATTTGGCCATAAATAAACCCATTTTACCTAAATAAATGACTGAAATCTGTCAAATATTCGTTAAAATGGCCGAATATTCGGTAAATAACGAATATTCGGTCCGAAAACGAATATTCGTACGAACACGAACATTCCGTTTATTTTGTAATACGAATATTCATCTTTGTACGAAAGTCAAATTTCCATTTTCGTTTGGCCACTGTCTCCACTGCCATTGCCACAAAAAAATTGTATACGACATCAAAAATCTAATTTAATGTACAGTACCCAGCTGAATGGTGAGAACCTAGTATTCACTATTTAGGGCATGGCCAGGTATATATATCACGCAACCTTGGGCCCAACTTTTAGTGATGCTCTGTATTCATACTCTCACTATAACCTGCACTACAGTGTATGGAGTACCCTGTGCCCACTGCCTAATGCGGACCAAACAAGCAGATGTGCGCGGGCGCAGACACCAAAGCACTCCCAGCAGCTGGAATAGGGAAGGGCAATATGTTTTATGCTTGGTGATTGCTAACCAACACCATTGTTATAGATATTTTCATATGACAGGAAGAGAGGACTGCCAGTAAATGCCAAGTTTGTAATGAACTTCTAAGCAGGAATGGGTTACATTGGAAAGGGGGCTTACATACATGACGTCTGCGTCCGCAGTGGGTGGGGGAGGGGGTGTCTAAAAAGCAGACGAAAAGAACAAAATCAGCTGATTTGTAACAATGACATAGGGGACTTGAAAGAGGGGGTCATAAAATCCAAAAATTTTGCGGACATCATATATGGAATCCCCAAATGAGAAAAACATGTACAGATGTGCAAGAAAAGGCGAAGGCTAGGTTGTGTTTATCCCGCCTTCACGCTATGTCTCTTGCTCCAGATTTGCAGAAACTTGCGCAACCTGGGGCGCCCGCCATCAGCCCTTGGGCCAATTTTATAAACATGTGTCTTTCTGGAAGAGACCATCTGGTGCCTTCGGGAAGACACATAACCAGAAATTGTTTTGGGAAGGAACATTCTCAAAGTTGTTGCTCCTGACCCCTTCACTTGCCATTCCACTTTGAACTAGCCTCACAGGTGCTGGTATTACTGGACACTGCCACATGTCCCAGCTTTACTTGTGATACACTTGCTGTCTGATGGTTTCTATGTTACCTAGTTAAGGCTCAAAATATGAGTTAAATCACTGTTGATGAGTTCAGTCCAGTTTTACACACGAAATACACCTGCTATGTGATGGTTCCAATGCTGCTGACATCAGGTTTAAAAGGAGGTTAAATTAATATATGATAACTTAACACTGGTTTGAAACTAAATCTACACTTACACCTTATTGACACTAGTTTTACACATTATATAGAGGTGGGACATTTTGAATTTTCATGTCAAGTGTAAAATAGGTGTTAAAGAGGAATAAAGTGGATTTTACACCTGGCATCAAAATTTTTGAGAAATCACAGAAAATATTTACACCCACTTTGCCCATGGGTGCACTTGGGTAAAACTAGAGTAAAACTGGTGCAAAAAACAGGGTATTTATGGTGTCAAACAGGTGTAAGTGTAAATGTAGTGAACTTCTAGTGCCAAAGATGGGTAAAACAGGAGTAACTTTTTTATACCTTTTTTACCTCTCTGTTGCACTAGATGTTCACTACATTTACACTTACACCTGTTTGACACCAGTTTGACGCTGGTTTTGCACCGGTTTTGCGCTAGTTTTACCTTTTACACCAAGAATACACCTATTCTACACTTACACTTACACTCGAACGGGACCACCATGCTTGTTTAGTGCCAGTTATCCTTAGTCATTAGTATTCCTGAAAATGTGTTTATGCTCAAAATCAAATATGAAAGTAATCCACTTCAACTAAGGTCACTTTTCAGACAATCATGCAACTTCATACACCAAATCAAATCCACCAACAGGGGCTATCAGGAGGCCAAAAGGTTTTAGGATTCATCAAAATTTAGCTGAGAAAAGGGGTACTTTACTTTTGTCACGAACTTTGGGACACACTGTAGTTCATCGATCAACGATAGTTTACCACTTTCTGCCAAAACCTGAAAGAGGATCAATGACATTGTCTGCTAAGATGTAAATAGTGAGTGACCTTATCACATTGGCCTGTGGTCAGGATATGGGCCACAGGCCAAGCCAGATTTGTTGTTACAAGGAAGCGGTAGCAATGCACATTTAGGCAATTGCGGTCTGCCTGAATTCATACTTCAGCGGGCAAATTCTGAGGAAGAGAGGGCTATGCATAAAATTGGAATCAAGTCTGAACTAGACTCAATTCCAATTCCCATGCATAGCCCTCACAGCCTCAGAAGTCACCTGCCAAAGTATAGATTTTGGCAGACCATGACTGATTTTTATGGGGACCGTAATGGGCTCTATATAAGAAGTCTACTTTCTCTCATATTCGGCCTCTTAATGTGCCCATGGGTTGGAGTGACTTCATCAAGTTATCGAGGTTTAGTGAGGCGCAACTTTAGGCTGATTTTAGGGGACAAGTTCAAAAGCTTCTATTCACAAAATGCTCCTGTGAGAAGGAGAAGTAGGCAAAATACCATTCTATATGACCTGGGTGTCTTCGTCACATGTAAAAATTGTTTGCCACATCAACAAGATTATGGAATTGAGATTGAGAAAAAGAAGCCCTAACCATCTTGCATGCTCTACACATCTCGTTGCAGTTAGTATGAGCAAGGTTTCTGACATGTCTGTACAGTGCATAATTTGAAATGCTAAAATTTAGAAGACAAATTCTGTGCTTACTTTGCCTTGTCTTAGTAAGCATTTTTCTTATGCATCAACGATGGTATTATTACTATTAATTATACTGAAATAGAACATGACTATATGATAAGTGACTGACAAATCATTTTCAGTCCTCACTCTTTACCACGAACTACCCATCCCTATTTCTTTAACATCAGACGTTTGCCAAACATGGATCCAAAATTTAATTCAATTCAGTCACCCCTGTCAAGGAGGGAGGGAGTGACCAAAAGTTGGTCAAAAATGATAAGTTTTTACCTGTACCCTTTAGAATTATTTCCTTTGTTCTGGGGTCCAAACACCTCTTGTGATCACTCTATAATGCTAACTCCAAAGCATGATGGGTACATTCATGCAATACAAGCCATGAAACGACATCCATGGCGAACTTCAAATCCTCATGAGGCAATGCTCGCAATTTTACCAATATCGCTTGATATTTACACCCGTGGTGGATGTCCTGGACTAGGGGGGTTATTCAGTGATGTCCGTTTCATGCATGTAATTCACCTAACAGGAAAAAGACTATCCATGACAAGCTGGGACCTAAACTTGGTGTCCGGGAGAGGAGAGGGTTTCATAACACTGAATAACTTCCCAGATCAAGATGCTATTATAGAAGAGTTAAAGAACGTCATTAATGCTAGCCCCATATTTCCAACGATTCGTCATTTATTTATATCCCTAGATTCCCAGATAAGTAACTATTGCATTAAATTAAGCATCTTGAGCATTTTCTCTATTGTCACGAAATTACCAGAGTAAGGTTCCTGGCAAGGAAATTTTGTCACTGCTGAAACCAGCTGGTATTTGGGCAGCCCATCATGCAACCTGGCAACACCACATTGGCCCGGATGGACGAGGGGATTGCAGAACCTCAGTGCCATATGTCACTAACTACGCTTCTTTCATGTCCATGAGGGCCCCTAATAGCTGGCATGTGCCAAATGCAGGTAAGGAATTATAATAATAAGCTCTAATTATTATTTTGTTCCCTTTTCATGTCATGTAATACTTACTCAGCTCGATTTGGTATGGATAGAACATATTCTGTAAACATGGTGGGCCAATTTGATGAGAGGCCTTTCTACAGTGAGAGGTTGGCACTCTTTACGTCCTCTGGTTCACTTCCAAATTCTTTCATTCTTGCACCTTCAAAAATACAATATCAAAAACCCGAGTACCCAAATGGGTACAATGCAATGATTGAAAAAGGTTTACAGCTGCGCTTCTGTCGGACACACAATGACACAGATCGATGTATTTCACAAGACAAGTTTCCTTCCCGTATGGAGACTCAGGTGCTGGCTTGACTGAGATATGAATTATATCTGATGATGGTCAATAAAAATGTTTCATATCTTGATATTTTGGTAGTACCAGAGATAGATTGATGGAACTTATATGGAAGGTTGGCAACTCGAGACAAGTGAGTTTAGTCACTTTTCTGATTCAAGTCATATTTCCTGACTCAAGTTTGATTTGAATTACACTGCAGTGCCATTTATAAACCCCCCTGTACATTTGCTGCATGCAGGAATTTGATTGCTTAATTATGAGCCTATACACTAAGTCCCTGCATGCAAAAAGGACAGAAACCAAGCCAGTGGCAGTTAAGCAGTCAAATTTAGGTGGGATGTAGCCCAGGCATCCCTTTGAGGTGATCCAAAATTATTTTGTGATGCATGCGAATGTATTTGAAAAATTCAAGTTTCTGTAGGAGCTTCACCCATATAAATATCATAATGTTTATAGAAAATATGACTTTTGTTTCGCAAAATGCCAACCTTACCCATGATTGAGCTGATTCTCACCATCCCCTGGAAACGAGCATATACATAAGCAGGCTTATGTTAGTCATATCCATAACTAACAATAACCATGTCTCAATCATGTCTGAACAAAGGCTGCACTAGAAAAATCAAACTACACCCTTGTACTTCGAGGTGATACTCTAGGCAGCGACCGTTGGTTTCAAGCTATAGCTGCTGGCACTGCTCTAATACAGGGAATGACAAGTGGTATGGGAAAAGACTGTCCTTCCAGAAATGAACCATAATAAAAGAACATTCCTTTGAGTCCCAAAATATTACCTTTTTCATACCAGGGGTGAAATTTAATTTGTTGATGTAAGAGTCATAAAAGAAGCATGTGATTGCCTAGAATTTTTTCGCAATTAAATTAATTTAGGAATGTAACACATGGACCATATCACTTATTGCTCCCTGACCAGGTCTCAGAAGATGAAAGATCATGGAATTGGCTTCCATTTCCGTGTGCCATTCCATGGAGAGACTTTGTCCTCTCAATACCTAGAGACAAATTCATGGATGACCCCATCAACTCTGTAAAACAATTGATCTCCGAAGTTTCAGAAGAAAGATTACTTCAATTGCAACAGCTTTCTCTTTACTATGCAACAGATATAGACTGGACGGCTCACCATTCAAGAGTGTTAGAGAACTTGCTACAAGAGTCCTACTTCATTCCATGCAGATCTTTTGAGGAAAGTGTTTGTTTTATGAACTCTAGAAATTCTTTAGATAAGGCATTGTGTCATGAAAATTTTGAAACTAAACATAAACCAAGGACCCTTAGCTGCAACTAGAGTTAAATACATGAAATGTTAATTACTTTATGTACACAAATAAGTTACACTTATTGTTGCTCTCCTACCTATACAAACAAAACATGAATATACGTACCAAATTTGGATTTGGGTTAGCTGAAAATCTTCTACACCCAATTCATTTACCATTTCCTAAATAACCTTAGTTTCCTGTAATTGGTCAAATTTTACTAAAGGGGCCACCATATGCCGCAATAATCCCCGATTTTTCAAAACTAGCCACATTGTGGTCACATTTGTCAAAAATTATTACCAGATGGCACTTCAATCAAATGGAGGTGTAAAGGAATTGAACACTTATATGGACCTGAACGGTTATGAAGCATTCAGGAATGTTAGCATTGATACAGTAAGCAACCATTTTTCTCTATTAAAAAATCTACAGTAAATAACCTATATTTCATCTCAACAAACATATGTATGTCGAAAAGGTGTTGAATTTAATCGAGATGTACAATACATCTGGCCAGCAATGAAGGATGGGGTACTATAAATATAACAAATGTAAACTGCGATGAATAAATCATAGTATTTATTAAGGAAAAATACAATGTTTTTTTCTTATCTTTTCGCATAACTATTAACGTATGTCAGGTGTTTCAAGCTAAAGCCTGACAAATTTGAGACACCCTGTAGATTCATAATTTAAGTTCGTATTATAAGGGTCCCCAAGTTGTATGTCTCTATTGATCAATTGCTCTATTGAAATATAGCAGCATTTGAGTTGATGAGATGATAATAACCATTTTTCATCAAGTATGTCTTCAGATAATTTGCACATTTTTGCACAATTTGACATGTCACCTTTTGAAATTAGATCATCAAATGACACCACCTCGAAGCCACTCTTCACAAATATCTCATCAATGCTTATCCTCCCAAATAGATAAATATTGAATCACATTTTGAAAAAAAAATACTGCATTGGACATGGTCGGGAGAAACATTAACTTGAGTGCACGCACACTAGCAGAACATGGTATCCCAGCCAAATATTGATGCATTTTTCTCAAATTTGGACCAATTTAAAGCCAATAATAGGGAGATTTTAGTCCATTTTTAGGGTTGCCATAAGGCTGGCCTGCCTGGGAATGGGGTGTATTAAATTCAGTGTTGGGAGGAAATGGGTACTAACAGTTAACTAGTATAGCTGAATGAATTTAATACACCCCAAAGGGCCTTGGATCAGCTGAATGGGAAGTAAACAGACTTGGATTTTAAGGTCCCGTGATCTCCCTATTAGGTGTTGCATCAGATAGCCAAACTAGATTGATTAATCAAATAATTACCTCCTAATTGGCAGAGTTAAACCAAAGATGTGACCTATTACTTGCACATCTCATCACTAAATACCCTGCTGGCCAAATAAGCAGAGTTCGAGGTTTATCTTGTGCCGCCAAATGCACGGGCCGCAAAATATCAACCTAGAACCTTGTTAATTTGTCAAAAATAGAATATGCCTTAGGCTTTTGATTACATTTGATGCTATTCCCAATATCCAACATAATTTATTGCATTGCACATAATGTGGATTCTGCCACATCATCAAGGTAATTGAAATGGACAGTTGAAATTACAGAGATGAGATTTAATCTTTGTACGTGGTTGAGTGAAATTTATTTCTGCTCTTGCTTAATTGTTCTGCCAGGCCATGCCTGGGTCCTGTTTAACAAGATCTGCAAAGATTAAATCTCATCTCTGTAGTAACATACTGTTACTTAATATGGTCCCCTTGTTCCAATAATATGACTTTGGTTTTAGTCCTATTGCCTCCAAATTTTACTGTATGGCAACACAACACCTCTGCATGTTTTATGCTAACACTTAGATGACATAGAAAGTCAAGACATTAGGCCCCGTTCGCAAAGATTTTGTGTGACGTCACAAACAGTAAAATTTTACTGTGTGCGACGTCGCACAAAATCTTTGCGAACGGGGCCTATTGCAAACTCAATTGCAAAGTTATAGGTTTGTCCATGACCATCGAAAGATAAGCATAAATATGAAATGCAACACTACTGTACTATTGATCGTAAGCTGTTTTTTTTTCTACCTATGTTTGGAGTGTTCAAAATGTAAAACAGAATTACAAGAGGTAAGTACAAATTGCATAATAACATAATTACAAAAAACATCAAATTCAAACCTTGTCTATTTGGCCAACAGTATTTACCATATTGAGTGTACCTCCCTGAAAGACTGATGTATTTGCGATTGATTTGCAATTTTATTTCCTTAGGTAAATGCAAAAAAGAAGCTAGGTCTGCTAAAAGTATTTGAAGTCTCAGAATCAGGCTCTTTTCAAGGACCCTACCAAAGGAAAATGGATGAAAAGTTAGGAAGAGCACTCGTACTTCTCCTGAAGAAGCTAAATATTTCATCATTGACTGATTTAGGCTGTGGAAATGGTGGTTATGTGAATCTCTTAGCCAATTTTGCCGGCATAACAGCATATGGTTTTGATGGAAATCCATATACTAATACACTAGACATATCTAGAGGTCACTGCATTGGGCCCATTGATATTACTTCAGATTACTTATGGAATCAGACAGATGCAGCTATGTCAATTGAAGTGGCAGAACATATTCCTGCATATTTGGAAGGAAAATTTCTGAAGAATTTAGTTGGGATTGCCCGTAAGATTATCATCCTCTCATGGGATACGCCAAATTCGCCAAATGTGCGTGCGTTGTTGAAGAGGGGGATCGGGCAGGTCAATGGGCAAACAGCTAAATCTGTTGAAGACAAGATGCGACACTTGGGATGGACAAAGAATGAAAAACATACACAATATTTAAAGACGAATGCAACTTATAGATGGCTAAAAAGAAATATTCAAGTGTTTGAAAAGTCTGAAGGTTCCCTTGTATAAAGTAATTTAAAACCTACTTCTTACTAACATATCCCTAATAAATACTGTACAGTGAAAGGCCAATCATCACAACTTATTTAGATTTCAAATAAGAATTATAGAAAACCTAGCTTTTCCCATTTTAGATATGAGAACCTTTTGTAACGTATACTATTGTTGAACAGAGTAAAATAGGATTCACAAAAATTTGAACCTTTCAGTTCACTGACAACACTACAGGGCAATTTGCAGTCAGGTTCAAATTTTTGTGAATCATATTCTACATTTCAACAAATTGCCCTGTATTGGTGTCAGTGAAAACTGATAAGCAAGGGTTCATTACCATTTGTTTTGTTTCCTTTTGGCAATAGAGTGTATCGTAAGCAGCGATATGAAGTCATTCTTACAGACTATCCATGTCACTCAGCCTCTTGAGTTACATTCAGTAGCTTCTAAACCGAGCTAGAAAATCATGCGAAAATCAAAAACTTTTTTTTTGAGAATTTAGTGCCAGAATTGGTAAAATAACAATTCCCCAATTTTTTACTGTGTTGCAATTTCCCAATTCATTTTTGGAAGGTATTCCAGGGTTTGACCACCGTTCTAGAATCAGCTGAATCACGAAGAGGGAAGGGGAGTCTGCTCTCTCTTCATCGCCGTTCGGCGATTTCTGTTTCGCGGCGACGCCTCGTTGCATGCACAGCGCAGGACACAGAGGTCGAAGACTGTAGAGGAAGTTAGTGGTCTTGCTCACTGAACCTCCCTCTACCAAAGCAATAGCTGCTGGCAGGGGGGTCTTGGTGATTAAAGTGCATCAACTGATGATCCAACTTTGTCTACAAGGTATGTAGTACACATCGATGGCGCAGGAGGAGATCGTTTGTTGACTGAAATCAAGACCGGAACGGTGACGAGACGACTCTGAGGAGTAGCATGTGCGATCCATTTTGTAATAACCCAGCAAATTCGAACCGAAGCTGTGAGCACCTTGAGTACAACATAGAAACACATTTTCCTTCGGAGGAAGGAAGCGAAACCATTTGAGACATTTTATCTTATACACAGCTTGTGCTCGCAGGGGACATTCCCTTACTAATCCAAAAGCCCTTTCATTGGTATTCTAAGCACAATTGTTGTACAAGGCCATATTTTTTACCATTACTGTATCATTAGATGGAGACAGGATGATAGGTCAGCTTGGTAACATGGCCAAAATGAGAATATAGAATGATGAACTATTTCTCCTTAAAACTTGTTGATTCTGAAGGGGGTCTTGTTTTTCTGTGAGATGGCGAAAGCAGTCTACAAGTCCCTTTTACTGAAGGACATGACACTGACAGTGACAGTGCCAGTGACACTAGATATTACCGGATGACAGTAGCTGTAACTAGGCGACACTAGCTGTGACCAGGTGATACTTGTTGTGACCAGGTGTAGGTAGTTGTGACAAGGAGACACTGGTCGTGACCAGGTGACACTAGATGTGACTAGGTTACACTACATTTGACCAGAGTCTGATTCGTCAAAGTTTGCTGGGCGCTTGTTGAGGCATTTTTTGACGAACTGGACTCAGGGGACACTAGCTCTGACCGGGAAACAATAGCAATATCAAGCAGTTGGTGATTGGTGAATCAATGCTTAATCTTCCATGTTTTACATTACTCTCATAGAAACTTTTAATTTCACATCTTTTCTTTTAATTTGATGCATCATTCTCAAATTACTCTATATGGGGGACTAATTGATCTGTATTCAATGCTTCAATGTATAAAGGTGCTTGATATATTGCCAGATAGCTGCAGCATAGTGGGCAACTATTATGCACATACATTCCGAGGTAGCGTTCTAGATCCCATGCAACTCTTACTTCGAGCTCGAGACACCTGTATCAATGAGAGCTCATTTGCCACGTCAGATCAAACAAGAGAAAAAGTACCTTGGTGACTTGCTGATCACTTCATCTTCATAATACAGTAATCTTTAAAATTTTGAGGTAATAGCCCCTAGTATTTTTGGCAAATTGTTTTTAGATGGGGTTAGAAACAGTTCTAGGGATAGATTAAATAGGTTACTTCCTGTTTGCATCATAGGGTGAAATGAAATAGGGTACTAAAACCTTGCATCACCCAGTGGTAATCAAAATGCAGAGATGGGCTCAAGGATGGATAGCCAAACAATATCTTCCCCGCAACCTTGGGCCTATCTTCAAGCCCATCTCTGTATGTTATTAACTTTGGCTTCAGTCCCTTTGGGCCTAAATGCCAACAGGTATCACCTAGTGTCATTAGAAGCTCATGAAATATCTTAGATTATAATTGTAAACAACTTGCCTTATATGTCCAAGCTCTTAAAGCATATGCTCTCAAACACCAAATGACAGGAGTAATGCTAGCGATTCATAGACCTGCTGGGTTTCTGTCAGGTAACAAAGGGCCCTCACCCTCTTGCGCAAACTACATATTTGTTTGCAGTTAGTATGAACAAGTTGTTTGCATATTGAGCAATTTGGAAATGCAAAGATTGATCAGAAAAATTTTATGCATTTTGGGCCTTGTCTTCATAGGCATTTACTACATTATGCACCTACACTGGTATATTGACTATTATTTTGTTGCAAGAAGACTGCACTAGAAGTGGTTCATTCAATCATTTTCAGTCATCCCTCTTTACCACTCACAAATAATGCGATTTTTCCTAACAGCAGCCATATGCCCAATCTCAATCCAATACAGTCACCCCTATTAAGGAGGGAAGGGGTGGCAAAAAAAGAAGAGATCCGTTTTTACTTGTACCCTTTGGAATCATTTCCATTGTTTTGGGGTCCTAATAGCACATGTGATCACTCTAAAATGCTAACCCCCAAGCATGATGGATACATTTATGCAATCCAGGCCATGAAACGACATCCATGGAGAACTTCCAATCCTCATGAGGCAATGCTTGCGATTCTACCATTATCCCTCGATGTTTACACCCGTGGCGGTTGTCCAGGACTAGGGTGGTTATTAAGTGGAGTCCTAAATTTGTTGTAAAAAATGCAGCAATCACGAGAAGGCTATTTAAGTTGTAACACTACCCCTTGTGCAACCTGTAGTTGCTTTTTCATGCTAGAAAATATCATGATATCATTTAATAACCCAGATCACAATGCTATTAAAGAAGAGCTAAACAATGTCGTCAACGCTAGCACCATATTTCCGAAGATTCGGCATCTATTTATAGCAATAGATCAATACAGTAAGGTATATTTTTTGGGGTGTAGGCAACTTTGCCATTGACCAATCCAATTTGTTTTTTAAGATCACAAGACCAATGTAACTGGCGAAGAAATTTTATCCCTGTTAAAACCAGTTGGAATTTGGGCAGCCCATCATGCAACCTGGAAGCACCGAATGGGCCCTAATGGGCGCGGCAACTGCAGAACCTCCTTACCACATGTGACAAACTATGCTTCCTTCATGTCCATGAGGGCTCCTAATGGCTGGCATGTCCCCAATCCAGGTAAGCAATTAAATTGCTTTGGGTCTGATACTTATTGCCATTTTTACTTATCTAGCTCCCTTTGGCGTTGATCGAACATATTCTGTTAATATGGTTGGTCAATTTGATGATAAGGGGCCTGCGTACAGGGAGAGTAGAGTACGACCGCGAGGCTCACAGTCACCCTTGCAGCCATTATTACGGCTGAAATTTATGGTATCACTGTTCGGGCAGTAATTTATGGCATCATTGTTACGACAACATATCTAACTTTCAGTCAATTGGCCAAAAAGCCTCTTATAGCCCAGGCCAAAAGCATACAGCTGAAATTAGTGTCTTGCCGCAAGGTTGAAAGAGCTGTCTTGCTTGTGCAAGAGCTCTTTTTGGCTGTAAGAGGTCCTACGGCCAAAACTTGTGGTTGCGGTGAAATTAAGGATTTCTGATTTGCCGTATTATGGTTGCGGTAAAAGGTCAAAAATCCCTTTCGATCGTACTCTAAGGGAGAGGGTGGCACTCTTCACATCCTCAGGTATGCTCCCAAATTCCTTCATCATTGCACCTCCCCAAACAGAAAATAGGCATGATGAAATGATTGCAAGAGGTTACCACCTGCGGTTTTGTCAGACCCACAATGACACTGATCGTTGCATATCAAGAGATAGTTTTCCTTCCCGAATAGAGACTCAGGGCCGAATTGACTGAAATATGGGTTTGATCAGCTTTATTGTACAGAGAAATTTTCACTCTGAGAGCTAGGTTGTCACACATTTAGTGATTATGAGCAGGCTTGTCATAATTGCTTTTATAGCAAAACTCACAGTCCAAATACAGTGGTCAGCGGTTACAGTGACAGCAGTTAGGGAGACAATCGCTTCCAGTGACATTTTTGTCAATATCCAATTAGAGGTTTCGTATCATAGATATCTGCGGATAGCGTGACAGTTGGTTAGTTTTGCCATTCCCCGAGGGTGTCACAGTAACTGTCAACCTCTGTATTGGCCTCTGTATTGGGAGAATATAACCATATCTCAATCATGTCTGGACTCAGGCAGCTTTAGAAAAATCAAACTACACCCTTGTACTACATGGCGGCACTCTTGGCACCGACCGTTGGTTTCAGGCTATGAGTGCGGGGACTGCATTAATACAGGAAGGGGCAAGTGGCAATAAACAATGTTTTCTTGACATGACTTTGATGCTTTGAATCAGTCAGTTTATGAAATACACTCAGTTTTTTTTATAAGGGATGGCTTATAAGGGATGGAAATATGAGACTAGTTGAAATTTCAAAATTTTTAGGGATGGAGACTAGTCTTATTGAAAAATTAAGGGATGGTGGTAATCTGTTAATAAGTCAGGCTCCATCATTAAGAGACAACAATATACTTATTATCTGTACATCATTTGGTGCTGAATTACTTTAAGGGATGGCTTAAGGGATAAGACTAGTTAAAATTTGGAAAATTTAAGGGATATAACTAGTCAAAAAAATCCAACATCCCTTATAAAAAAAACTGAGTGTATCTTAGATAAAGATTTTAATTAGCCTTCTGAAGCCGTAACATATTTGTCGACACAGCTATGAATATTGCTCCCATCCTCTTACCCTTCCAAGTAAAGGTTATAGAAGATGAGAGAGCCTGGGATTGGCTTCCATTTCCATGTTCCGTTCCATGGAGAGACTTTGTCCTCTCAATACCTAGGGAAAAATTCATGGATGACCCTGTCAATTCTGTGAAACAATTGATTTCCAAGGTTTCAGATGAACGACTGCTTCAATTGCAGCAGCTTTCCATTTACTACACAACAGATATAGACTGGACAGCGCACCATTCAAGAGTGTTGGAGAACTTGTTATTAGAATCCTATTATCTTCCATGCAGATCTTTTGAAGAGAGTGTTTGTCTTATGAATTCTGCAAGTTCTGTTGCTACCTCACTGTGTATTGAAAATCTTAAGACAGAAAATGAAGCAAAGAAAAATATATGCAGCTAAAAAGTTGATCGGTAATAATTTTTGAAATATATTTTTTAATAAGTCTCCACTGTAAATTGCTCATCTCAAATGGCAACAAATCACCTAATAACAATGGCTGATGCTAAAAACACGGTACTGAAAGCACGGACGCGCACGGACGCACGGAAGCCTTCTATGTGCGTTTAACATTTTATTGTTATTAACACATAACCTCTTTCCGTGCTTTAGAACCCCAAACAGAAGCTGAAATTCTTAAAGCACAGAACTATGAACTTCCCTTCTCGTTGCACAGTTCTGAGCCCGAATCACGATCTAAAGGCACATACAAATGATGATACAATGGCCGCAGTCACACTGACATCGATAAGTCGCATCTGGCATCTGGCATTGAGTTTTTGCATGGCGGGAATTTTCAAATGATAAAAGCCAAAAAACAAGTACTAATGTCAACTCATCACATTTCCATCACAATTTTATAACAATAGTGTGGATTTGCAATTGAACAGATTTCTAGTGGCAGTTAGTTCTAACCAGATGGGAATGGAAGTGTTGGAGGGGTTGCGTGTATCTCAAAGCCAGCAGCAGCCCACTCTGCAGGAAAAACAACAAAGGGATCCATTCCCATCCCGTTACATCACATTTTCATCACAAAATGCTAACAAAACACATTTTCCTGACATTGTGATAAAATTGTAATGTAAATGTGATTCATATATTTTTGTGTGCAATCACATTCTCATCACCTTTTTATCACAATGTTGGGAAAACGTGTTTTGTTCAAATTTTGTGATGAAAATGTGATGTAAAACTAACTGCCACTAGAAATCTGTTCAACTACAAATCCGCACTATTGTTATAAAATTGTGATGAAATTGTGACGTCAGGGAAAAAATTAGTGGATATTGAAATCACAATTTTCAATTTTTTGTAATTCACTTACTACTACAGTGCCGCCCGCTTGTAAGGTCATTGTTTTGTCCAAAGAAAATTGACCATACAAGCGGGCTGACCTTACATCTGGGCACCCTTTTTACTGTGATATTATGGGATATCAATTAATATTTTCACAAAGCCAGTCAATACTTCCAATAATTATGGCCTCCATTGCTATAAAATTGTGACTTAGTCCCTTAAACTATGATTTATATGGTTTCAAACAAGAATGTAGGATGCATTTAGAGATATTTGCTCAATTACCTCCAAATAATGCCATTTTCCTCATAAAATTTGGGCCAAATGCTGCAAAATTGACCATACAAGCGGGCATTTCTGACCTTGAGGCGGGCTTTTTCACTAATAAAATGTCCATTTCGTTTGGGACCAGCCAAAAATTGACCATATAAGCGGGTTGACCTTACATCTGTGGACCTTACAAGCCGGCCGCACTGTACTTGAGTAAAAGAAAAAGATAATATTCCTTTATTAATTTTTAGTCATATTTTATGTAACCTTTAACTTAAATTATACATTTTGCTGTAAACTAATTTAACAGAATAATCAAAGAATCTGATTATATTTAGACACCCTGCAATGTTGTTGTTGTTTACTAGTGGTTTTCTCTGATTGGTCAAAAAACTCGATGTCGATGCCCGATGCGCGATGTCGATGCTCGTGTGACGCCGGCCATTGAAGTTCTGAGCGCACATAGAAGGCTTCTGTGAAAAAATTCTTAACGCACATATGTATGTGCTCGTCTCGCACAGTCGCACCGTCGCACGGTCTCGCCTCAAATTCTTTTGATTTTGGAGAATCCACCAAATTACCCGTACTTTCATATGAACGACTTGTTATCCCATTCAAGAAACCAAAATGTTAAAGACGAAAGTCTTGCAAGCGAACTCGTTTGTCGAGCTCAGAGCTGACAAGCTCTACTCGACGACCTGTCGCCTGTCGGCCCGCCAGCCGGCTCCCACAGTGAAGGTGTGTCAACTGCCCAAAACAGGAAGCGATTCATTCACCAATGAGGCGCGAGATCTGCAAATTCAAAACTGGTTCCAAGAAAGTATTGCCGGCAGACAGTGTGGCTGCTCTCTCCCCTCCCGGTCACCAACAGCACGGGCGACCTCTGGATTTTCAGCTAACGCTCCCCGGCCATTGATAACAGCCAATGAATCAGAATTACAATTCTTTAGAAATTAGAATCAAGCATCCCTACAAAGTAGCGCATGATCACCTTTGACGCAACATCTTCAATACATTAAGGAAACCTTTGAATTCCATAAAAGGCGGAAATAGTTCGGAAAACGGTGGACTCCGAATTACTTCCGACAACTTTGACAGTGCCAAGAAACACTCAATTCTCAACACTATTACTGACTCAGTAATACTGTGACGGTCCACACAGGGATCTTATGTCAAAAGGACGACCCAGACAGGGATCATAGGTCTTTTTCCTAATCTTAGGACGTCCCAAGATTAGGAATCTCTTTTTCATCCCTGATTATGGAAATCAAGTCCTTTTTTTGATTTTCCCATTTTCAGCCTCTCCCCTTTCCTGCCTTCCTCTCTCTCTCTCTCTGCAGTATAAAGAATTGGGTTATTATGGGAGGCAGGGTAAAAAGGTGGAAATTTTTTGGAACAAAATCAGCTCAACAAGCTGCAAATAGTCCAATTAGAATGGCCCAAGTACAGAAACCCCTGTGTCTCATTCCTTTTTGAGTAAATCCCTTTTCCCATTTTCAGCCTCCGCCCTTTCCTTCCTTCCTCTCTCTGCAGTATAAAGAATTGGGTTATTATGGGAGGCAGCGTAAAAAGGTGGACATTTTTTGGAACAAAATCAACTCAACAGGCTGCAAATAGTCCAATTGGAATGGCCAAAGTACTGAAACCCCTGTGTCTCATTCCTTTTCGAGTGAATCCCTTTTCCCATTTTCAGCCTCTGCCCTTTCCTGCCTTCCTCTCTCTGCAGTATAAAGAATTGGGTTATTATGGGAGGCAGGGTAAAAAGGTGAACATTTTTTGGAACAAAATCAACTCAACAGGCTGCAAATAGTCCAATTGGAATGGCCAAAGTACTGAAACCCCTGTGTCTCATTCCTTTTCGAGTGAATCCCTTTTCCTATTTTCTGCCTCTGCCCTTTCCTTCCTTCCTCTCTCTGCAGTATAAAGAATTGGGTTATTATGGGAGGCAGGGTAAAAAGGTGGACATTTTTTGGAACAAAATCAACTCAACAGGCTGCAAATAGTCCAATTG
>Ga0209092_10002294_pt1 | contig 17639 bp, 17 predicted proteins | sample FraStrMetagenome_FD_187446 | JGI IMG/M metagenome (GOLD analysis project Ga0209092, IMG submission 187446) | Marine eukaryotic phytoplankton communities from Arctic Ocean - Fram Strait ARC3M Metagenome (SPAdes) (version 2) | ecosystem: Environmental > Aquatic > Marine > Oceanic | place: Fram...
TAATGCGATTGTTTTAGATGCGCTTTTTGGTGAAGACGCATCAGATTCTAAATCGATTTCTAGTATTTGGGAGAGTCCGTTTTATCAAAAAGATTTAAAAAATGCCTCTCTAGAAGGTAAGCGTTTTGGTGCTTTTAAAAGTTTGATGGATGATCAATTATATGCTAATGCTATCACTGTTTTGAAATCTCAGGGTGCTGAAATCATAGAAATTGAAGCAATTGAAACCCCACTTCCAGGATTTTTAAGATTACTCAATCTCGATATGAAAAAAGATTTAGTGACGTATTTGAATGCCTACGGAAATGAGAATCTCGACTATGCATCTATTGAAGATATTATGGCTTTTAATAGAAAAGATAGTTTGAATGTGATGCCTTATGGTCAAGCATTATTTCAAGGCATAGCGGATGATACTGCAACCGAAGAAGAGTTTGCTGACATCAAATTCATTCTAAAAACCAACGGTTTACGCTTTTTTGATGAACCAATGAAAGCGCATAATCTTGACGGTATTTTGTCTATAAATAATTATCATGCTGGTCATGCAGCAGTTGCAGAGTATCCAGCCATTACAGTGCCAATGGGCTATACTGAAGATGGTGTACCAAAAGGGTTGACCTTTATAAGTTCTCGCTTACGAGAAAAGCAAATCTTAGAATGGGCTTATGTTTATGAGCAAGGGTCTAAAATGAGAAAAGCACCTGTTAACTATAATTAATCAATAACTAAATTAATTTTTTCCCATAAATCATTGTCAAAGGATGAAAGTGCAAAGTTTACATTTTCTGCAGGCTCTCCCATTCTAATAATGACGAGTTTTTTGCTGGGTATAATATAAATTTTCCGATCATCTCGACCTAAAGCGCAATACATATCACTTGGCGCATTGGATATAAGTGTACCTGATATTTCAAACTGAGATTGAGGTAATTGATAACTTGATTTTCCGTTGAGCCACCATAAATAACCATGGGTTTGGTTGATGGATTGTGATGTGTTTGTGGCTTCGCTTAAAAAATTTTCAGATATTATTTGTATGTCTTCCCATTTACCGTTGGCAGCTGTTAGTAATCCAAAACGTGCCATACTTCTTGTTGTGCTCCAATATACATTTGAATTTCCAAATGGAATCCAAGCACCGGTCATGCCTATTCTATCTTTCAGTTTCAGGTCAAAATAACTATCCCAAGATTGGTTACTTGCACTGGACACGACATCTTGAAGTTTTAAAAATACGCCATGATAAGCCCAAAATTCTCCAGCATCTGCACTATATTGTAGGTTTTCTGCGGAAATATCGTCACTCATATCATCTAATCCAGAGGTCATAGACAAGAGATTTTTATTGGTAATTAGATTTTCTTTTTCTAACGTAATGCTCGGCCATCCAGTGCCAATATAATCGGAAACTTTAGCATTAATATCTAATAGTCCTTAGTCTCGTGTAATTCCTGTTACTGCAGTTGTTAATGTTTTGCCTGCGCTTGCCCAATACCAAGGTGATGCCTCGTTATGACCATTCATGTAGGCTTCAACGATAATTTTCCCGTTATGGAGCATTATAAAACCTTTGTTGTTTTTGTCTTCTAGGAAGTCTAAAAGTGGTTGTAAGTTGGTTTCATTACACCCTATGTCAGACAAGGATTTGGTGTCCCACATTTCCGAGGATATAGTAGGGAAATATATGCTTTCTTTGGGAGTTGGATTTTCAATTGGAGTCGTGTCATCTTCAGATGAGCAGCTAAAAAATAGAATTAGACAAAAAACAGAGGTAATTAGAGTTGACCATTTCATGGTATTGGTTTTATATTAAGACTATTAAAGATAAAAAAGGTTTAATGATTTATCACAAATCATTATGTATCTTTGCCAACTGAAATTTGACTATGAGAACTAAATCACTTAAGAAGAACAGAATCAACGTTATCACTCTTGGATGTAGCAAGAATGTATATGACAGTGAAGTGTTGATGGGACAATTAAAAGCCAGCGGAAAGGACGTTGTTCATGAGCAAGACGGTAATGTTGTAGTCATTAATACCTGTGGTTTTATCAATAATGCTAAGGAGGAAAGTGTGAATACTATTCTTGAATACATGCAAAAAAAGGAGGCAGGAGAAGTTGATAAAGTATTTGTGACAGGTTGTTTAAGTGAGCGTTATAAGCCAGATTTACAGAAAGAAATCCCTAACGTAGATGAATATTTTGGGACTACAGAGTTACCTCAATTATTAAAGGCATTAGGTGCAGATTATAAGCATGAATTGATTGGTGAACGTTTAACAACGACGCCTAAAAATTATGCGTATTTAAAAATTGCTGAAGGTTGCGATAGACCTTGTAGTTTTTGCGCCATTCCATTAATGCGCGGAAAACATAAAAGTACACCTATTGAACATCTCGTCATCGAAGCTGAAAAATTAGCAGCCAATGGTGTGAAAGAGTTGATTTTAATTGCTCAGGATTTAACCTATTATGGATTAGATATTTACAAAAAACGTAACCTTGCCGAATTACTAGAACATTTAGTAAAAGTTGATGGTATTGAGTGGATTAGATTGCATTATGCATTTCCAACGGGTTTTCCGATGGATGTGTTAGATATTATGAAGCGTGAGCCAAAGATTTGTAATTATTTAGATATTCCTTTGCAGCATATCAGTGATTCTATTCTTAAAAGTATGCGTCGTGGGACGACTCAAGCTAAGACCACAAAATTGCTTAAAGACTTTAGAGAAAAAGTTCCAGAAATGACTATTAGAACAACTCTAATTGTTGGTTATCCTGGAGAAACTGAAGAAGACTTCCAAACGCTAAAGCAATGGGTAAAAGACATGCGTTTTGAACGCATGGGTTGTTTTACATATTCTCATGAGGAAAACACACATGCGTTTAATCTCGTTGATGATGTGCCGGAAGAGGTGAAAATGGATCGTGCTAACCAAATTATGGAAATTCAATCTCAAATTTCTTTTGAATTGAATCAGCAAAAAATCGGACAAACATTTAAAGTCGTTATCGATCGTAAAGAGGGTAATTATTTTATTGGTCGTACAGAGTTTGATTCGCCAGATGTAGATAATGAGGTTTTAATTGATGCTACTGAAACGTATTTGAAAACGGGCGAATTTGCTACAGTTAAAGTAATTGAGGCTGAGGATTTTGATTTGTATGCTGAGGTTGTGAACTAAAAAAATGATTTAGCAAAAACGAACTGTTTAATGCGATTTTTATAAGGTTTGCTTACTTCTTATTTGCAGTTCTCTTTCTGTAACTCAATTATTTCATTTCCAAATTGATTTACGAAACCAAGATTGATACTTTTTTGAATGTTTTTACAAGCGCTTTCGACATTTTTTAAGGCGATATCTATTAATGCTAGATTTTTATAAGCGAATGCATTTATTGGATAGATTTCAAGTGATTGTTTTATGAATGTTTTGGCCAGTTCATAATCTTCTAGTTTATAATGTGCAAAGGCAATATTATTTGTGACGTAACCCTTTTCTTTCAGCGCAATTGGTTTTGATAGTGCTATTTTAAATTCTTCAATTGCTTTTGAATACTCATTTTTAGACATGAGGGCATATCCTTTATTTAAATAAGCAGAAGCATACTCTGGATTGAGTTCAATACTTTTTATATAATCTAAGATAGCAGAATCTAACAGTTCTAATTTTCGATAAGCTAATCCTCGATTATAAAAATATATATAATTCATAGAATCAATTTCTATGGCTTTTGAAAAATCAATAATTGATTCTTTATACAATCCAATATCAGACTTAAGAATACCTCTATTACAATAATGCCAGTTCGTTGGTATGAGCGAGATAATCTTGTCATATAACAAGATTGATGATTTATATAGGCTGTCTCTAGTGAGGTTAAAATCTTCTTACTGATGAGAAATTGGTAAATACTTATATTGAGATATAGCTTTTTCGATATAATGAGCTGTAGAATCTAATTGATTTATGTTGCCAAAATAATTAGCTAGTTTAAGTGAATGAAAATAATTGTCACTTTCGAGTACTGCTAATTTTGTAATAATATTTTCAGCTATTTGATAGTTTTTGTTTTCAATAGCTTTTTCAAGGTTTGTGTATAGCGTCTTATTTGACTGGGCTGATGATAAATATGATAAGCTCAATAAAAAAGTAAAACATATAAATTTTATCATACTTATAATTGTAGTTGATATTTCTATGACAAGTTTAGAATATGAAAAACGAAGTTAGTGTTTTTAATATTTAAACTAAAAATGATTAAATGCAGTTAGTTAAAACTATGTGTAATCAATTAAAAAAAAAATGACTTTTTACTCTTAATTTGTATTGATGGTTTTTAGTTCCAAGGACCATTCGTTGTAATTTTCAATATTTCATCGTCATTTTTTCTATACAATCCGCCTGCACCAGCTAACCATAAATTCCCTTTTTTGTCATTCATAATACTCATAATTGAAATTGGTACGTTATAGTTTTTAAAATCTTTTCCATCAAATCTATAGAGTCCGTTTTCTGTTGTGCTTATCCAAATATGTCCTGAATTATCTTTTTGTATCCCGTGAACATCACCATTGTTAAATCCTTTGATGTCTTTAAAAGATGTCATTTTGTTATTGGTTAGCTTGTTTATTCCACCTTTTCCACTTCGCTTATTTGGATCTATGTTATCTTTTTCAGCAACTCTCGTCGCGAACCATATATTTCCTTGATTGTCAAATTCAATTCCGGTTACATTGTTTGAGTGCAGTCCATCTTTTTTTAGAACATGAGTAAAGGATTTTTTATTATACATACAAGCGCCATAACCATCTCTTGCAAACCAAATATTACCTTGTGAATCTTCTGTTATTTTAGTAATCCAGTTTTTCGTGTCTTCATTAATTTTAGTGTCTATTTGTGGATAAGGAATAGGGAAGTTCGTAAAGTCTTTACCATTAAATTGATATACTCCAGCCCAAGTGCCAATCCAAAATATGCCTTTAGAGTCAATATATGTTTTACTAATCATATTGCTGAGAATACCACCATTTATCTTGTAATTTGCAAAAAACATTACCATCAAATTTTGATAATCCTTCTCCGGTTTTTAACCAAAATATGTCTTTGGAATCTTGAATTATTCCTGTAACTCTATTGGATGGTAATCCGTCGTCTTGTGTGAAGTGTTTTAATGTGTGTCCATCATATTTTGTAATACCTTTTTCAATAGTTGCGAACCATAAATTTCCTTTAGAATCTTCAAATACACTGATAACATATTGCCCAATTTGTGAAACGTTTTTTTGCTTAATTTGAATTTTTATTTCGGAAGTCTTTGATTTTTTTTCTTGTGAGTTACAAGAAACAGATAAAACAGAAATTAATAATAGAACAATGTGTTTCATTTTCGTTTTAGTTATAGAATGCATAATAGGTGGTTAACAACCATCTCTTGGTCCAAAAGTAAATACGAATTCATAATCCATTTTTTCTCCATTAGAATTTTCTGCAGGTATCCAATGCCCCGGGATGTTTTTAACGAGTTCTATAAGTTTTTGATCAATAGAAGCATAACCTGTTGTCATGACGTCATGTATAACATTTGAAACGTTTCCTTCCTTTGTTACGATAAAAGATATTTTAATGGCTCCAAGTTTCTTGTTCGTAATGATGTTCATGTCGTCTATACTGTTTTCTTTGAGATAGGTGAGTAGTGCTTCTTTTCCATCAACATATTTTGCTTGTTTTTCTGGCACCACAGTTATATAAGGACCAAACCAATGTTCTTCTAGTTTGCTATTCTTTGTATTCTTTTCTTTGAAAATAGTCTTCAGTTTAAAATGACTGAAATAGTCAGTTGACTTTAGAAGTTTTAATTGTCTATCAGTCAGATTTTCGCTTTCTCCATATTCTCGAATATTAGAGTGTTGATTATTTTTAATGATGATTAAATCTACAGAGTTAACCTGAGCTATTTGCTGTTTTTCTCCTTCATTAAGAAACGCATAAATTGTTGTTTCTTTATCGATGTCTGATTTTTTTACAGCTGCGAAACGTGTGTCTACTCCATAATATAAATCTGGAAGTGTCATTTTGGGAGTAGTTTCTATGTTGGAGTCAACTAAAGCTATATCTGCACTGTTTGATAATTTTGATTCATCAGTTGTAGTGGTATTATTGCAACTTATCAAACATAAGATAAGTAGTGTTAGTGTGGTTGATTTTACGAATAATATAATATTAGCATTTCTCATGATCATTTTATTTTAAGATTAATGTCCAACAAATATAGAGGTGATAGCTGGTTGTTGAGTTACATGAATTGTAAAAAAAGTGTCAATTTTATGTGAAATGTATTAAAAATGAATGTTTTAGATCTAAAATTTCTAAGCATAAGCATCGTTTAATGATTTTTATTTAAATACTTAGCTAAATAAACACCAGTGCTTGCGCATGCTTGTAATAAATAGCCACCAGTGGGAGTGTCCCAATCTAACATTTCGCCAATACAGAATTGATTGGGTGTCTTTTTAAGTTCAAAATTTTTAGTTATTGCACTAAAATCAATCCCTCCAACTGTAGAAATCGCTTCGTCAATTGGTGATGCATGTGCTATTTCTAGAGGGAATTTTTTAATATGCTCAGATAGAGATTCTATGTTTAAGTAGCATTCTTTGGATAGATGCAGTCTTAATAAATGTATTTGAGACGGACTTAATTTGAGTTCTTTTTTTAAGATTTCTGCAGTAGTTCTGTATACAGAGGAGTTTAGTTTAGATTGAATTGTTTTTGGTGTTAACGTAGGTTTGAAGTCTATATAAATGTGTGCCTTTGATTTCGCATTTAATTGTTCTCTAATTTGCGGACTTAAGCCATAAATTGCATTGCCTTCTAGACCAAACTTCGTAATAACCGCCTCTCCTTTTTGAGTAGTCGTATCGCAAGATATAGAGATATTTTTTAATGGTGTTCCTTCGTGTTTTGATATGAATTTTGGTTTCCAATGTATGTGATAGGCGCAATTTGATGCTTGAAATTCTTTTGTTTTGATTCCTTTTTTAGAAAAGGTGTTTAGCCAGTTACCATTAGATCCAGTGATAGACCAGCTGCTACCACCTAAACAGAATACTGTGAAATCGGTTTCTATTGCTTCGTTATTAATAATGGGATTATTGTTGGTGTCCCAATTAGAAAATGTATGTTCATATTTAATGGATACTTGTTTTTTCATGAGGTGTTCAAGGATTGCATTGAGTACTTCTATGGGTTTAATACCTTCTATTGGATATACTCGTTTACTGCTTCCTACATATGTTGGGATTCCAATGCTATCCAGCCAATTTCTAAAATCTGTATTAGTGAAATTTAATAAAGCATCCTCGAGGAAATCATTTGGTGTGTAGCGTTTAATAAGTTTGTCAATATCTTCGGAATGTGTTATGTTAAAACCTCCTTTACCAGCAACTAAAAATTTACGACCAACAGTTTTATTTTTTTCATAGATGGTCACAGTAAATTTTTGAGCATCTAAAAAGGCTGCTAATAAAAAAGCCGATGGGCCACCACCAATAATAGCAATTCGTTGATTCATAAAACAAATTAGTTATTGCAAATATGTCATTATAGTTTAGTAGTCGTATTAAAAATAGAGACTATTTATTAGGAGATGCTTCATTCTGTTTTTGTGAAATTAGAGGTAATGATTAAAATAGAATTGTGTTTAGCTAAGAATTCTCTTTATTTTGTGATGTCAGGCTAAGATAATAAAAAGGTGGAGGGTAGTTTTAATTCATACCAATTTCCGAAGTAAATAATAGTTTGAATTTGATTTAATAGATTCTATAAAAACTATTAATGGTCTGGTTAATGCTAGTTGCTGTACTTGAAAATGCGCATATTTAGATGTTTTTTAAGTGTTTTTTGACTTTTAGTGAGATTGGATTATTGTAATTATGTATGCTCACTTATAAAAGAGTGTAAATTCAAGGTGCTTCATAGTAGAGAATTCTATCTTTGTAGTATGCAACCCAAAATTCTTTTTATTACACCACCGTTTACTCAGTTAAATACTGCGTACCCTGCATCTTCTTATCTCAAAGGATTTTTAGAGGGTTATGATATCTCTTTTTCGCATTGTGATTTAAGTATTGAGTTATTTACGTCTATTTTTAAAAGTGATTTTATGCGCTCTATATTTAAGGAGGCTGAAGATTTGAAAAATTATTTTTATCCTGAGGTAAGTGAAATGAAAGAACTTTATATATCAAGGGTTGATTTGGTGATAGGGTTTCTTCAAAAGCAAGATATTAGTACAGCACATAAAATATTGGAGGCTGATTTTTTACCATTAGGTCACCGATTACAAAAGGTTAATACCAAAATTCAGTGGGAGACGGGAGATACAGGTGTTATAGATAAAGCTAAACATTTTGGAACTCTTTTTATTGAAGAAATTGGTGATTTCATTCAAGCGAATGTAGATGAGTTTTTCGCTTTTACTAAATATGCAGAGCAAATAGCCACATCGGCAAGTAGTTTTAACCAATTAGACGAATTATTAACATATCAACCTACACTCATTGAAGATGAGATGATTAACGTTTTAGAGGAAAGGATTCAAGAACATGAGCCATATTTAGTGTGTTTTACGATCCCTTTTCCTGGAAATTTATTTGCAGCGCTACGTTGTTCTCAATTTATTAAACAGTTTTTCCCGAATGTTCATGTTGCATTTGGTGGTGGCTATTGTAATACAGAACTAAGATCATTAGAAGATCCTCGAATTTTTGAATTTGTTGATTTTATATCGCTAGATGATGGGGAAGGACCACTATTAAAAATTGTTAATTATTTAGATGGTACTATTGATGTTAATGATTTGGAAAGAACCTTTGTCTTAGAAGACAATCTCGTAGTTTATAAGAATAAAACTCCAAATACTATTTTTCATCATAGAAACCTGCCAGCGCCAAATTATACGGGTTTGCCATTTGATAAATATGTATCTTTTTTAGATGTCGTAAACCCAATGCATCGCATGTGGACAGATGCCAGATGGAATAAATTAACTATTTCTCATGGCTGTTATTGGAAACAATGCTCGTTTTGTGATGTAAGTCTAGATTATATAGGCAATTATCAAAATACAACAGCTGAGGATTTGGTAAACAAAATTGAGAAAATAATTAAAGATACAGGTATTACTGGTTTTCATTTTGTAGATGAGGCTGCACCTCCTAAAATGTTAAGAGCCTTGTCAAATGCTCTTATAGCTAGACGGGTAGAAATAACGTGGTGGACAAATATTAGATTCGAAAAAACATTTGATATTGAGTTGTGTGCGTTAATGGAGAAGTCAGGTTGTATTGCTGTCACTGGAGGTTTAGAGGTGGCTTCAGATCGGTTATTAACTAAGATGAAGAAAGGCGTGGATATTGCGCAAGTGGCCCGAGTTACTCATAATTTTTCTAAAAGTAATATCATGGTTCACGCCTATCTCATGTATGGGTTTCCAACTCAGACGGAACAAGAAACTATAGATTCACTAGAGGTTGTTAAGCAATTATTTGAAAGTAATTGTATTCAGTCTGCGTTTTGGCACTTATTTACAACAACGATTCATAGTCCAATTGGCAAGAATCCTGACGACTTTGGGATAGAAATAACTGGGCCAGTTTTTGAAGGATTTGCTCAAAATGATTTGTATCACGTAGATTCTCAAGGAGCTGATCATACCAAGTACACCAAAGGGTTAAACTTAGCATTACACAATTATTTAAATGGAACAGGATTTGATAAAAAATTGCAGCATTGGTTTGACTTTTCTGTGCTTGCAACTAGTCACACAGAGCACTTAATCGAAAGCTTTTTAGCTTAACGTTTAATAGTCTTGATTCAAATGGGTCTTCTTGTAATAACTTTTATATAGTTTAGGACTTCTATTAATTTATACTGAATTAGAGAAGTTCCGTTTAAATATTCTTATTTTTTACTTATTTATTCTGCGCACTCAAATACACTTCAATTTGAATGATCAATTTTGTTGCATCCTTAATTGCGTGTTCAGATCGACTTATTTCAGAGAATGTTTTTGATTTCCTACTTAGAAGTAAGTTTTCAAAAATAATATTTTCTTTAATTACATCTGTATTATCTATTCTAGGAATTCGATTGTCGTCAAATGGGTTTAAATCGGAGAAATACGTGCCCAATTCCCATTCATCATAAATAAATTTCTCTAGTTTATCTCTTGCAAATTGGTTGTTATATTCTGCGATTTTTGATATTTTATCTGTGTCAGCATAGTATAAATAGATGGCTTCAATTAGATTTTGGTCATTAATCCATTTAAAGTGAGCTCCTGTTTCCATTGATTTAAATGCTGTTTTAACAGCATAGAAATCTCTTTCTTTAACTATGTCACTTATTTGGTCTAATGTGTAATTTTCATCTTCTGGTAAGAAGATAATTCTAAATTAAATATCAATTGCTTCTTGAATACCTTCATTGTATTCAATCTGCTTATTCAGATTTTTGATATCTTCATTAAGATTCTGCTTTACAAATTCAAGTGAAGATTTCAATTGAATTTGGTCTTGTTTTGATTCATTCCAATTATTAATCTATAGAGCTATTAAAATTCCGATAACCACAAGTACAATTTCTCCAATAGCATATTTAAAATACTTTCCAGTTTTGTTTTTCTCCAAAAGGTCTTTCCTTATATGTCTAAAGAATTTAATCATATTTATTTTCCGAGGAACCGAGAATCCTTTTGTTTAGTTGTTTCTGATCATTTAGCACAACGTTCTTTTTTATGCGTAGTTACTTGTCCAATAAAATAATAAAAAGATATGTCGTAAAGATCGTTTAAAAGACTTTCCATGGTTATCACTAGGCCAGATCTTACAATAAATTACATACTGTGTTAGCCTTTCGTTATTTTTAGTTTATGCTTTGCACGTTGCCCATATTCAACTAAACTATTCCCTCACATTCCATATTTCATGTATTGGAGCTCCTTTACTCGAAAATCCCTTATGAATCCATTTTCCATCGGCTATTTCAAAATTAAATTTGAGGGTAATACCAACTTTGGAGTTGTCTTTTGAAAAGAACTCAATGTTTTCGGTATAATCGCCATTTAAGATAGTGTATGTTCCTCCACCCGTTCCCATAAATTGTTTTGTTTCTGTATTATAAGCAATCCATTGAAATCGAGTTCCAGATAATATTTTCATAGTTTTTCTTGGTCTGCTCGTATCGCGTAATTGAGTTTTACCATCTCTTATTCTTCCAAACATTAACCAAGCGCCTTGCAATTTTCCTGGTGCACCATGATCTATTCTATTCATTATTAAGTTACTATCAACGATTTTGATTTCACTATCAGTAATAATCACTTTAAAACTAAATTCAGTACCAACCAATTCAGAATTATCTGTGTGAAATTCTACTTTTTCTGTCATGATATCGCCTTCTAATTTCCATGTACCACCATTAGAGTGAATAAATTCTCCATTAGTTGCATTATACGTTGTTAGCACTTGATAACCGTCGGTAAAAATAACCGCGTTTCTTAGTTTGTCTTCATTTTCAGTTATTGTATAGCTTTCCCAAGCACCGATAATACTTTGTGCATTAATTCCAAATGATATTAAAGTTCAAATGAGTAATAAAATTATTTTTTTCATGACTTTATATGTTATATATAATTGTGAATTTAATAGTTAACGTACGTTGTACATTTTTAAATGTTACTAATTATTTTATTTTTGGGAGCTTGTCAAATTTAAAAATTTGTCGACTTCCCAAAAAATGGACGAAATTTTGTCTGAACAATTACATGCTATTTTTCATATACGTCCTTGGTAACAATTTTTTTCGATATTTTATTCCCAATAAAGTAAAATAATACTAGAAAGATAACCGTAACAATTAACAGTAATAAGCTGTTAGTTAACACTTTTCCAATTCCTAACGTTGACATATCTAAAAAAGGATATAGATAGAAATTAGAGAAATTGCCTTTAATCAAAACAAATACAATGTAAATCACTGGGTATAATAGCTATTTTAATAGTCTCTTTAATTCAATAGTCTTTTTGTTGTCTGATATGATCCAAAGTATAAATGTATGGCGTATTTCACTTAATATCATTTGCATTCCTTCTGGATTCCATATCGGTTTTAATGCGACGTGATAAACCAATGCTACTATCATAATAAAAACCATTAAGGCTGCAAGAGTTTCTAGTTTATTTAAGATTTATGTGTTCTTCTCGGTAGGTTCCAATAATTGATTCGTGCAATAGATGGTAACAAATAAATTAGTCAGAATCGTGAAATAACTAAGGAACTGAATTGTAGATTCAAAAGCTAAAAAATCATATTCTGTAATTCTCAAATAAAGTCTTACCGATAATGTTATCCATCCGACAATCACAATTTCCAGTATAATCCCTTTTTTCATTGTGTTTTTCTTAAATTGTTGCCAACGTTGTCGTGTATGGTTAGTTGCGCGGTTAAGCAACTAATTTAGTAAACAAAAACGAACCAGAGGAAATTCTGAAGGGATTTTCCAAATAAGCACTAGCCAAAGCAACGAATTATGCACGTTGTTGGAAACTGTATTTTACTTTACAAATCTCAGATTATATTTCCCATATATTCTTCCAACCTTGTCTAAATCAGGAGGTCCAGAAAGTAATTGTGATAATTCTTCAAACATATTTTCTAATCCAGCAGTAAAAATACTCAGCATTGCCTTGGCATTTCGTTCACCAACAACTTTCCAAGAATGTGGAATTCCTTTAGGACAAAAGATTAAATCACCAGAATGCAAAATAGTCGTTTATTCTCCAATGCTCATTTCTACTTGTCCTTCAATTACTTGAAATACTTCATCTTCATTTTCGTGTATGTGTGGCGGGATTCCAACTCCAGGCTGATTATTTTGCTCTATTAGTGTAAACTGTCCGTTAGTATCTTTACCAGTTAGTTTAATGTTCTGATTATCGCCAAGGACATTTAGCTTATGACCTGAATCATTTTTTGCAATTTTTGGATTCATTTGATTGGTTAGTTTTATATTGTTGCCAACTACTTGCTATCCACTAAAGATAAAAAACTTGAGGTTAACATCCCTAAATCAATCATTAAAAGGTAGTTTTATTAAGCTCTACTAATTTTAGAGCATAATAGTATTACTGTTTACATCCCTAATACGCATGTTAACCAAAGTTTTCAAGAATTACTATTAACGCTATATATTTATAGTCTATTTAAAACGAGCTGTAAACCCAGATTTCCTAAATGTAAAAAAATTAAGATGTCGTCTACAATTCCACCATATTATTATTCACAAAAAACAGTGAATTCACAAAAAACAGTTTCCCATTCTCCCAAAAACTTCTAAACATCACATCATCTGCAATGCAAATAAGGCTTCCGCCTCCCATTGGTTGCTCGCCAAAAATTAAGGAGTTGTGTAATTGTTTTAACGCCTCTTGTCCTGCATATCCAGAAACATTTTTGGGGTTGTCCCCAAGATAAGCGACGTTGTAACCAGTCTCTAATAAGCTATAAGAAGAACTGCCTTGCTTTAATGTAAAATAATGGTCGTCATATCCAAAAGCCATTGGGTGTGTATTGTCAACATCTGTTTTAAAAATAGCACCGGTAATTAAGTTTTTGGTGTAGTCACGTTCTCGGTCTGCGTATTTGATGGTAAGGTTTTTGTCTTCAGCAACGTCTTCTGTACTATTTCGTTTTAAGCCAAAACCATCTTTACCAGCAAAACTATTAAGGGCTCCATCAATAGCGATGAGTTTTCCGCCAGCGCGAACCCAAGTTTTAATTTTATCGGTAAGACTTTCATTTAACAATCCACCATAGTAACCATTTGGCATCACCAATACATTGTATTTGGATAAGTTGGTGCCAGATAAATCAGTCGTATTGATAGAGGTTACAGGATAGTGCAACTGCTGCTCAAAAAAGTGCCACAGCGCACCATAACTTAATGAGGATGTGTATTGTCCTGAGAGCATGGCTATTTTTGGCGGATTCACTAATTTAATGTCTGGTGATCCAAAATCTGGTCCTGAAGTTGAAAACCCAGAAATAAGCGCCTCAGGATAGCGTTTAAATTCTAGAGCAGTATCCATAACTTTTTTGTCAAAATCTTCAATATGTTTATTATCGCCTCGCACAATAATAAGCGCACCTCTATCGTAGGTATTGCCTTGGCTGGCAAAAGGTTTTTCGGTAAATCGCACTTTAATATTCTGTTTCAATAGCGCTGCTAAATATTGTGCATCGTGCATAGAATTCCAATGCGTCACATAACCTATTGCTCTTGTATTTGGTGCTGGGATTTGAGTGTTTGACGTTCTTTGTTTACTAGCGACTAAACTTTTACTCGCAACAGCATCCAAACCATAAGCATATGGTAAGCTCCAAGCTGTAATATCATACGTTAATGAATCACTCAATTTTGCATTAGGCTCTAATAAAGCTTTCACCATTTTACCTTTGGGTTGATTGGTGCTCACGACCAAATCGTTAGTTGTTGTTCTTAACGAACTTTGTTTAGAAGACGCATAGTCAAACCCGGTTACATTTCCGCCTTGAGCGAAACCATAAGAAATCTCATGTTTATCTAAAAGTTGGGTGAGGCTTTCAATCTTATCGGCATGTCCTTGTAACACATAACTTTTATATAACAGTTTTGAATTATCAAAATACTTACCAAACTCACTATTTAATTGCTGTGCGTTTTTAGAAGAAATCTCTACTGTAGATAATCCAGTAACGGTATGATGTGTTAAACGATCCACCAAAGTTAATACGTCACCTTCATCATTTAAAATTCCTAAACCTGCTCGTCCATGACCACCTTGCTCATAGGTCATCCCAATAGCTCCCATAAAGGTTGGGTAGGTGTCACCATAACTAGGGTAGAGTAAATCAAAACGCTCACGAGTGAAATATAACCAACCTTCTGCATCAAAATACTTAGCGTGATTTTTACCAATTTGTGTTTGGAAGTTACGTTGCCAATCGCTAATAATTTCATGAAATGGCTCTGCAGCTGGTGCAAAATAATAGGGTTCATTAATCCCTTGTTCATGAAAATCTACATGAATGTGTGGCATCCATGTGTTGTAGATTTTTAATCGCGATTGTGATTCTATTTGAGATGCCCAAGCCCAATCTCTATTTAAATCAAATAGGTAGTGGTTTGGTCGTCCTCCTGGCCATGGCTCACTATGTTCACTGGCTTGTTGGTCAATATCATAAGGTGTGCTTGCAGTTTTGTTAAACCAATTGACATAACGATCACGACCATCAGGATTAATACAAGGGTCCATAATCACAACCGTATTTTTTAAATAGTCCTGATTTTCGGTTAATAATTTATAAATCGTCAACATAGACGCTTCTGTACTCGATGCCTCATTGCCATGCACATTATAACTGAGCCATACAATCGCAATATCATTGGTGTTTGATGTGCCTTCCAAAATCCCAGCATTTTTGAGATTGTTTTCTCGTATTTGGGCTATGTTTTTCATGTTCTCTTCCGAAGAGATAATCGCTACTATTAAATTACGTCTTTCATGCGTTTGACCGTAGTTTTGCAATTTGACTTGCTGCGGAAATTGGCCTGCAATATGCTCATAGTAATCTAAAATTTGATGATGTCTAGAAAATTGAGTTCCTATCTCATAGCCTAAAAATGTGGATGGCGACTGAAGGTTTTGAGCTACCGTAGAAAATGAAATCAATAAGGCAATGACTAGTGCGAATGATTTTTGCATGAACTTTGATTTTTATGGGTTGGACAGTAAAGATAGCAAGTCAATATCAATTAACTAAAATTTAGGACTCAAAAAAAATCAAGAACAGTATCTTTATCGCACAATTGAACTAAAGCTATGCCAACAGACTGTATTACGTTTAGAGATACAAACTATTTCTCTTCATTAATTTGTGACTATTTAGATGAAAATGCTGATTTAGAATCGTTTTATAATCGGTTTCCTAAGCTTGAAAATTTTAAAGCGCAAATGGCCGAGAAAAGTCTTTCTTTTTCTTCGGAAACGCGCCAGGTTCTCGTTCAATCTTTAAAAGACCAATATGCCTCAGTAGCTATTTCTGAAGCAACCGAAAATAATATCAGTTTGCTTAGCGATACTAATACTTTTACAATTACAACTGGTCATCAGCTTAATTTATTTACGGGACCGCTTTATTTTTTCTATAAAATTATTTCGACCATTAACTTGTGTACACAGTTAAAAGCAACCTATCCAAAACAGAACTTTGTGCCTATATATTGGATGGCCACCGAAGATCATGATTTTGAGGAGATCAATTATTTTAATTTCCGTGGTCAAAAAGTGCAATGGAATCGTGAAGCTTCAGGAGCTGTTGGAGAATTAGATATCAACGGTTTAGATGCTGTTTTTGAGGTTTTTGCTAACCAATTAAATTCGTCTACCAATGCCGAAACACTTAAACAACTATTTAAAAATGCCTATTTAGAGCATCAAAACTTAACAGATGCGATGCGTTTTTTGGTCAATGAATTATTTAAAGATCTAGGTTTAGTTATTGTTGATGGAAATGACGCTGAGTTAAAACGTTTGTTTATCCATTATGTGGAAGATGAATTGGTTACTAAAACTGCTTTTGATAACGTATCTCAAGCAAACCAAAAGCTGAATAATCTCCAAGGGAATTATAAAATTCAAGTCAATCCAAGAGAAATCAATCTATTCTATATCACAAAAGACATTAGAGAACGTATAGTTGAAGTTGATGGGAATTATGAAGTACTCAATTCAAACATTACGTGGAGCAAGAGTGAGATACTTAAACACCTCTCTGAGGTGCCGGAGCGTTTTAGCCCTAATGTGATTATGAGACCTTTGTTTCAGGAAGCCATATTGCCCAACCTCTGTTATATTGGAGGAGGAGGAGAGTTGGCGTATTGGTTACAACTCAAATCTAATTTTGAAGCGCAAAACGTGACGTTTCCAATGTTATTGTTGCGTAATTCGGTTTTGATAATTACAGAAAAGCAGCAAGAAAAACTTGAGAAGTTAGAGGTCTCCATACAGGATTTGTTCCTAAAACAGAATACATTACGAACTAAGGTGGCAAAAGATATTTCTGAAATAAATATCGATTTTTCATCCCAAAAAGCGCATTTAAAACAGCAATTCAAAGATTTGTATAGACTAGCAGAGCAAACCGATGTGTCTTTTGTAGGCGCAGTAAAAGCACAAGAAGTTAAACAAACCAAAGGATTGGATAACCTAGAAAGCCGATTGTTAAAAGCACAAAAACGAAAGTTGAGTGATCATTTAGGGCGTATCACTCGGTTGCAAGATGAGTTGTTTCCTGGTCAAAGTTTACAAGAGCGCAATATGAATTTCTTTGAGTTTTATTTAGAGTATGGTGATGCTCTTATCCCAAAGTTAATTAAAAATTTAGAACCTTTAAAAGGGGAGTTTTTAGTATTAACTGTTTAACTTCAGTATTCAGTATTCAGTATTCAGTATTCAGTATTCAGTATTCAGTATTCAGTATTCAGTATTCAGTATTCAGTATTCAGTATTCAGTATTCAGTATTTA
>Ga0209092_10002295_pt1 | contig 17639 bp, 11 predicted proteins | sample FraStrMetagenome_FD_187446 | JGI IMG/M metagenome (GOLD analysis project Ga0209092, IMG submission 187446) | Marine eukaryotic phytoplankton communities from Arctic Ocean - Fram Strait ARC3M Metagenome (SPAdes) (version 2) | ecosystem: Environmental > Aquatic > Marine > Oceanic | place: Fram...
TGAATTTCACTTTTGACTTTCTAAGTTAAAAGTGAGATCTAAAAACTATTTTTTTAAATAATAACTATGGAGAACACTCTATAATTTTGAATTTTCACGATGCACGTTACTTGCATTTAATAAAGATTATTCTGAAAGTACTATTTTTTTATTAAAATTTATACGTTAGATGGTTTTAATTCTTTTTTCTCCGATGATTCATATTATTTGGAATGTGATTAATAGAAATAACGAAATTCGAAATAATAAAAAGACAATACTAAAAAAATTAATGCCTTGTTAATAATTTAAATACTTTGTTCGTGAAATTTTATGAGTTTTAACCTTTAAAATAGAAAATACAATTGGAACAAGATTTTAACTTTTTAATTTATTCTTATAATTCAAACTTATTTAAAAACATTTTCTAAGATTGTATAATAAAAGTAAAACAATGGTTAATTCTCTTAAAATAATTTTAGAGTCTGATATAAATTTAACAGTGAAATGTTTTAAACCATAAAAAATAGAGTATTTAAAAAAAATTAAAATATATTACTTGGGTTGCCTGGGACTCGAACCCAGAACAAATCGGTTAAAAGCCGAGTACTCTACCATTGAGTTAGCAACCCTAATTAAATAATAACATAAAAATATCGAACTAGTAAAGTTTTTATTTTGAATAGTTTCGAGAATATTTAAATTTCTGAAACTAAAATAAAAGAATATTTTTACTTTATTAGTTTTTAAGTAGAATTATAACTAATATTAGTGGTTATTATATTACTTAAAATTTTATTAAAAAATTGATAATAAGGATTTAAAAAATGATTAATTGGCAAATTATAGGACAATTAGTATCAACAGGTGTTATTATGTTATCTGGTCCTGCAATAATTGTTTTATTAGCGTTAAAAAAAGGCAACTTATAATTTAATATTTATTTCACTTCGATCATCTATAAAAAAACTTAAAAAATATTTATGATAACTTTATTAACAGTTTTATTCGTTTTACTTTCATTAGCATTAGTTGTAACAGTTCCCGTAGCGTTAGCAACACCAGGTGAGTGGGAAAGTTCAAAAGACAACTTTAGTAACTTCTTTAAAGCTTGGGTTGGTTTAGTATTTGTAATTGCCACAGCTGATGGTATTACTAATTCGATCTAAATAATTCGAAATTATAGTACAAACTATAATTTCGAGCTATTGAAACTCTTGACAAAATAAAATAACTTATATACAATATAGTTTAGAGACAGTAAATTGATGTGTCTTGGATACTATATTTAAGCGGGCATAGCTCAGTGGTAGAGCGCGACCTTGCCAAGGTCGATGTCGCGCGTTCGAATCGCGTTGCCCGCTTACTATTTTTATTATTACAATGATAAAAATACTGCCCCCATCGTCTAGAGGCCTAGGACAGCTCCCTTTCACGGAGCAGACAGGGATTCGAATTCCCTTGGGGGTACTTTTTAATTTTTTAATTTTATCTAAAACTTGACAAATATCTATTTAAATATGATTATAGATGTAATTTAAGAAAGTCTATATTTTAGTAGAGCAATTGAATATGGTTCAATTGTCAAAAATTTACACTTTTGAGATAAGAAATCTTGATAAAATAAATGTATGTTGTATTCTCTTAGACTTTTATTCTTTTTAATTAACATTGATCAAACAACAATTTTAAATTGGTTTGATAATAATCTTAAAACTAAACCTACATTAGATACATGGCAAACTCTTAACATAGATGATCCAGCCTATAAGTCAATTGAATCATTAAAGTTTTTTATAAATGACGTTTGGCAAGGCGTTCAAGATGGGTTAAAATTAACAGATATTGAAAATGTTATTTTCTTTCTAGTTTTTGTCCGATTTATTATTTTAATTTTCCGTTATAACTTAAAAACGTCCACATATATTACATGTATTGGAATTTTTGCCGGTTATTTATGGTATCGACATTTAATTGATATTATTACAATGTATAGTCAAATGTTGGTTAAAATCCCTTATTTACAAAAATTAGGAATCAGTGCAATTGAACTAGATAGTAGTAGTGAAGCACTTGTAAAGGCTGATGTAAAACTTGGTTCAGATGTTCATTGGTATGATCCTGGTAAATTAATCTATTATGCATTTACTAGAGGCATTATTCAAACTGATGCTGATACTGGACTTCAATATTACATTGATCCAATTTCAATGATCATTTCAAATCTAAACGAAAGTGATAAGGCTCGAGTACTTCCATATTATTATAAAATTTATAATGTTATTATTCCACGTATATTTGAAACAATTAGTGCATTCTGGCAACAATTATCAGGAGTTGCTGCGTATGCTGTGATTACTCGAATTGGTAAACGTTATTGCCCTTATTTAATCCGCTGGCATTGGACATTTTTATTAATCATTGGGTTTTTAGAACAAATTATAATTTTTTTCTTATATCGAGTTATGTATTTTCAACAGGCTGTACTAGAACCAAATATGGTATTTAGTGTTGTAACTCAAGCTGCTGGAAAACGGACCGTTACTATAAGTGCTACCGATCCAAATTTATTATTCCAATTTAATCTATTAAATATTGTCTTAGTATTTTTTGTTGTATTGCATTTGGGTTCAATCTTATTTGGTTTATTACACGCTGTTTGGGGACAATATTTTTATTTCCCTTTCTTAGTTGAAAATACAGAATTACATATCGGACCTCGTCCAAAGAATAGTATTTATAGTGGTGGACAAACTGCATGGCAGGATGAGAAGCAAGCAAATACTCAACGTAAATTTACAAAACTCTGGTATGGTTGGTTTGGAAGTGGAACAAAAGAGAATTGGATCATTGGTCCATTCAAACAATTCTTAAAAACCAATATAAGAAAATTTGTAGGATTATTTAAAAAATAAAGAATTATTAATTTATTTAACTTTAAGTTGAAATAGATCCGTAAATTTCATTCAATTTAACCAATGTTACTATAACTTGGTTAAAATACAATATGATAAGCTGATACAATGAGATCTTGAAACTAACTTCGAAATAAAATTTATGCTAAAACTCTAACAATATTATTCTAAATTTTAATTTAATCCACATTGTAGATAATTTGTTAGAGTAAACCTTATTACTTTAAAAATCACGTGATAAGTACTATTTTTCTTTTTATTCTTTATAATATATAAAATAAAATTTATAATTCCAATAAAGTATTGGAATTAATATATGTCGTAAATAACGACAAATGTATATATTTGCGAAATAGCAAATTTTGAAAATGCCCAGAACCAGACTCGAACTGGTGACACGAGGATCTTCAATCCACTGCTCTACCAACTGAGCTATCCGGGCATATCGATATGTCTAATAATAGTATACAAAAAATATTTAATAATAGCAAGATTAAATATTTTTTATATTGATATTAACTGTGAAATCAAATTATAAACGAATCATATCCAAATATGATTCGTTTTAGAGAAACAAGATTTACTTCATTTGTCCTTTAATAATACTATCTGTCAGTAATGTTAAAATTAATTTGATTGATCGAACAGCATCATCGTTCCCAGGAATGGGAATATCGACTAAATCTGGATCACAGTTTGTATCTAAAATAGAAACAACAGGAATCCCTAATTTGCGACATTCTGCAACAGCCGTAATTTCACGTCGTTGATCAATAATGACAGCAACATCTGGTAGACTTGTCATAGATTTAATTCCATCTAAATATTTACGCAGTTTTATTAATTCTTTTCGACGTAAAGCGCCTTCTTTTTTCGCTAATAAATCAAAAGTTCCTTCTGATTCTTGCTTTTCTAGATCTTTTAATTTTTCAATACGCTCTTTCATTGTCGACCAATTCGTTAGCATACCACCTAACCAACGGTGATTAACGTAGTAAGAATTTGATCTTTTTGCTTCTTGGGCAATTAATGTTGTTGCTTGACGTTTTGTACCAATAAATAAAACTTTTTTATTTTGGCTAGCCGCAACCTCTAGATATTTCATTGCTTTCTTTAATAAAGTTGCAGATTGAATTAAATCTAGAATATGAATATTATTTACTTCACTGTAAATATATGGAAACATTTTAGGGTTCCAACGATGAGCTTTATGACCAAAGTGAACACCTGCTTCTAATAACTGTGATAAACTGATATCAGACATAATTTTTTAAATTACTTATTTTTAAGTTGTACAAATGTATGAAAAAATGTTAGCAAATCTTAAGTCATTTGTCTAGGTTTCTGTAAAAGTTCTGTTGAAGTAACTTGATTAAATTTATCTTTCATTAAATATTTTCGGAATGAGTTCTTGTAATTTTGTGACCCTGTTCCGGCTGGAATTAGATGACCAATAACAATATTTTCTTTTAATCCTCTCAACCAATCAATTCTACCTTCTATTGCAGCTTTTGTTAAAACTCTTGTTGTTTCTTGGAAACTTGCAGCAGAGATAAAACTTGGATTGTTTAATGCCGCTTTTGTAATCCCAAGTAGTAAAGGAACATAACAAGCTATCTGTTTATTTTCATTAGTTAATATTTGATTGATATATTGAATATGATATAAATCAATCACTTCGCGTTGTAGTAATGGTGTATCTCCTTCATACGTAATTAAAACCTTTGTTGTCATTTGTTTAATAATAACTTCTAAATGTTTGTCATTAATGGTTACACCTTGTGATTTATAAACTGACTGAACTGAATTTAAAATGAATAACTGAACTTTCTTAAAACTTTTATGACTTGCTTCATAATTATCAGTTAACCTAGCATATTTAAATGTTTTAGTTCGATCACATAAAAAGAATTTCAATAACCCATAGTAATTAAAATAAACTTTTATTAATTTATGAGGATTAATTTTTTCGTTTTCTTTTATCGATGTTCCAACTTTTTGGAACTCAAAGTTAACATCTAAACTTGTTTTTTGTGATAATAAACCTCGTTTTTGACTTGTTGGAATACGTTTAACCATCATATTTTTTTTACGAGCTTCTAGAATTTCTTCAATTCTGGGTAAACCTTGTACAATATCGCCGGTAATTTCTTTTTCAAGATTTAATAAACCTAACGTTTTACCAGATTCAATAAATTCCGTATTCTTACAAAATACACTGTTTACATCTTGTTCAAAATAATCTTCAGTTATTGAATATAAGCCCACTGCTTTAGTTGATTTTGTAAACGGTTGCTCGGTAAATTTTAACAACGTTAGTTGATTTTGCGAAGAGTTCGTATTACTTTCACGATTTTCATTTTTAATTAATTCCGAACTCTGCACTAATACTGTTCTCGCAATTCGCACCTTATTCATTGAGGTCATTTTATCTGGAGATAAAATTGTTTTAAGTTGTGGATTTAAATTATTTGTTGTTACTGTGAATTTTTTTGAAAATTGAGGAATTAAACAACTATAAAATTTTCCAGCATTCTTTAAAAATAGTTTTGATAATTCTGACTTTAAGGTAATTTTTTGATGTTGAATCGTACTAGAATTCAAGTTTTTACGAATAAGGAGTTTTTTTAAATCATAATAATTTACTGATATATTTCGATTTGTAATAGATTTTAGATTAGTACTAGACTGTGGAATTATTTTATATTGTAAATTTGTTTTAACGGTTAAAGTATCACTTTTACAGTTTGGGAAGAAATATGGACGACCTTTTTGGACAGTCACAAATTTATCATTTTCAATAATAATTTTACCCGTTTTTGCTAAATTTGATTTACTCATAATGAAATCATTTAATTTCTTATTTGCAACCTCAGATTTGTTTACCACAATACAATCATTATTGGAAATTAAGAAAATTTGTTTCTCTCTTTGTTTTTTGATCTTAAATTTTACAATTTCTAATGAGTTGGAAGTTAAAGTCTCTAAATATCCTAAAATATTGTAATTACTTACAAATTGATTTTTTTGAATTAAGAAACATGGATCAATGTTTTTATCCCTCAAATTTGGGGCAATATAATTATTAAATTGAATCTTTTCAATAATATTGAAATCTACCGAATTCTTGTGCTTATTATTGGATAATTCGATATTAATCTGCTTTTTAAATAGATTATTAGTTTTGAATAATAAAAGATTTGCAATTAGATTAACATTTTTTATGCCATTTATACGTTGATTTGATTTATAAAAATACAGAGCTGTAGATTCTAAATTAAATTGTGATGGAGAACCAACCATCTGTTTAGCTAACGGTGAAGAAGGAGCCGCATAAGGAAATTCATAAATTTGAATTGGTCGAACTAATAGACGATCATGATTTTTTCCACCAAGACATTCACAAAAGGATAAGTTTTGAATCTCAACATTTGAAAATAAAGCTTCACCCGGGTAATAAACTTTCTTTTCAACTTTTTTTAATTTTTTCCCTTTGTAAACTAATCCCGATTTGATTGAGATTATTTGTGTGTTATTTCCCTTAGTGGTAATACTAACAATCCCAGAAGTTTTTGAAAATAAGTTTGGAATAAGTTCAAATCCCTTTGAAATAAAGTCACCATCTTCAATGAATAAAATATTTTGTTCACATTTTATTTTATGAACCTCTTCTCCTAACCAAACCATTGTACGAGATTTAACAACTGGTTTTGTTGTATTAGAATTTACTTTTAAGAATTTATCAAGAAATTTTCTAAATTTAGATTCGATATTTTCTAGCTTCTTTAATTTTCGATTGGCATTTAATAAAGTACGTTGCGTTCGAAGTAATTTTCGTGGAGCATCTTCTTCTTTTCGTTTTGCTTTATCTAATTTACGTTGAATAATTGGATAAACTTTATTACTTTCTTCTGTCTTCGATAGACCTTTCGTTAAGAAATCAATATCTGATTCAGCTTTTTTAATATCCCAACGTGCTTTTTCAATACTTGTCCCAGAACGGGCAATCGTAATTTCTGCTCGTTGATATTCGCGATTCAATTCTAAAAGTTCATCTTCGTATGAGAAAAGACTATAATTGTTCTTCTGGAACGAAATTGAAGTTGTTTTTTTATTATTTCTTAAACTATTTCGAAAATCATAATACAAAATCCCTCCAGTCATTGTTAAAAAAGAGTTTGTAATTAAAGTACCTAATTTTTCATTCCGTGTTAGTTGTAAACAATTTTTAGAATAATTTTTTGTAATGGTTAAACAATATTTTTTTTCATCTAATGTTAATAAGTAATTCTTATAATTAGTTGAAGAATTAAATTTCTCTAATTTCGAATTTTTTAAAGAATACTTATTATGACTAACTTTAATTAACCCTTCATATAAACTTTTTTTATTATTTACAAATGTTACAACTCCACTGTAATGATTAATTAACTTCGTTCGAAAGACGTAACTAAACGGATTTAATTTATGATCAGGATAAAAATTAATAAACGAATTTAATGGGCTATTATATAATTGACCTGATAAAATCCAAATCAATTTATTATGATTTAGTAAATTAATTTTTTGCTTTAATTTGGGTATAAAAATTTCTCCACAAGTATCACTTAAAATTGTTTTAACTTCTGTTTTAACTTGTTTATTTGTATTGATAACTTCACCAATAACTGTATCTTTTGGAAGATATTGATTATTTTTTGGGAATAAAATTGTATTCCGTAAGATATCAATTTTTACTAGTTCTTCGTTTTTATCTGCTGGAATTAAGACTAGCGAACCAGCATTTTTTGTTACAAGAACATCTTCCCCTCGATTAGTTCGTAAAACTACTGTTTTTAATCGTTTATAGAATTGAATAATTCCATTAATGGGACTAATAATTTGTTGACGAGCTTCTGAAGTAAAAATACCACCAGTATGGAATGTTCTCATTGTTAACTGTGTACCTGGTTCACCGATGGATTGACCAGCTAGAATCCCAACAGCTTCTCCAATATCAACTAAATTTTCATTTGCTAAATCCCACCCATAACATTTTTGACAAATTGCACGATATAATTGACATGTTAAGGGTGAACGAACAGAATATTCATCTATTTTTTTATCTTTAAATATTTGAATTAATTCAGGAGTTATTTGTGTATCTTGTTTTACAAGTAAATCAGAAGTTTTAGGGTCATAAATCGGTTTATTTAAGACTCGTCCTAAAATTTTGTCAAAAATGTCTTGTTCATTTGTGAAATTTTTTCGTGAGAATATAAAGGAATGGGTTGTTCCACAATCTTTTTCACGAATTAAAATATCTTGCGAAACATCAATTAGACGACGAGTTAAATAACCTGAGTTTGCTGTTTTTAATGCAGTATCTACAATTCCTTTTCGGGCTCCATATCCTGACATTAAATAATCTGTAATCGTTAATCCCTCACGAAAGTTCTTCTTAATTGGTAAATTCATAATCTGACCACTTGGATCAGACATTAATCCTCGCATTCCCACTAATTGTCGAACTTGTGAAAGGTTTCCACGTGCCCCTGAAAAAGCCATGATATAGACAGAATTTAGCGGATCATAGTTTTTGAAATAATAAATGATTTGGTTTTTCAATGATTCACTTGTCAAACTCCATGTATCAATTATTTTTTGAAATCGTTCAACATCAGTTATTTTACCTTTTAAAAAGATCTTTTCAGAGTTATGAATTTCTTGATTGGCTTTTTCAAGCATCACACTTTTTACAAACGGAATTTTTAAATCTTCAATACTGATCGAAATTCCAGCATGACTAGCATATTTAAAACCTAAATATTTTAATTCATCAGCTAGTAAACAAGCCTGCATAGAATCATAACTTGTAAAACTCCACGCCAACAATTGACGTAGTTGTTTTTTATCAATTAAAGTATTTTGATAGGTGTAAGTTTTCATAAAATATAGTTAATAGGTTATCTTTGAATTATAAAAAATTTAAGGTTTTCTGAATTGTATAATTTAAAATAACGCGACCAGTTGTTGTTTGTAGATATTGGTTAATTATTTCACCATTTGCATCTTTTCGAATCTGTAAATTTTCATAATATTCAATCACACTATTATCTGGTAATACAACTTTATTTTGTAAATTTGTCATATCATATTGTTCATCATTGTATCGAACCCAAATAGAAGTATGAATTTCAAGCTTATCTTGATTATATGCCAAAATTACATCTTCTAGGTTTGCAAAATAATAGTTTGAACCCAATAATCCTTTAATATTTGTTGCAGTTAAATAATAACACCCAAGAACCATATCCTGACTCGGCATAATAATTGGCTCGCCATTAGCTGGAGATAAAAAATTATAAGGTGCTAACATTAACATATAACATTCGGCTTGCGCTTCTGGTGATAATGGAATATGTACTGCCATTTGGTCACCATCGAAATCCGCATTGAAAGCAGAACAAACTAATGGATGTAATTTAATAGCGCGACCTTTTACAAGAATCGGCTCAAATGCTTGAATACCTAATCTATGTAGTGTTGGAGCACGATTTAAGAAAATTGGGTGGTTTTTCAGAATTTGTTCTAAAACAGGTTTAATAATTAATTCATCATATTGAATTAAATTTTTAGCAATTTTAATATTATTTGCTAAACCTTGATTAATTAACTCTCGAATTACAAAGGGTTGAAACAGCTCAATTGCCATTTCATAAGGTAAACCACATTGATTTAATTTTAAGGTTGGACCTACGACAATCACAGATCGCCCAGAATAATCTACACGCTTTCCTAATAAATTTTGTCGAAAACGCCCATGTTTTCCTTTAATGATATCGGATAAAGATTTTAACGGGCGATTATTCGCACTTAAGGCAATTTTCCCTCGTTTTCCATTATCAATTAAAGTATCTACAGCTTCCTGTAATAATCGTTTTTCATTTCGAATAATTAATTGAGGCGCATCAATTTCTAATAATCGAAGTAATCTATTATTTCGTGTAATAATTCTTCTATAAAGTTCGTTCAAATCTGAGGTTGCAAAACGTCCACCTTCTAACTGAATCATTGGACGTAATGCTGGTGGAATAATTGGTAGAATAGATAAAATCATCCATGATGGCTGTGAAGCCGTTCCAATTAGATTTTCTAAAATTCGAATTCGTTTAATAGCTTTTTCACGGATTTTATACAATCGATGTTGTTCCCATTTTCTAAACCAATGAGACGCAGAATATAATGGTTCTTCTTTGTTTAAGACTTTTGTACAAACCAAAACAAAACAACGTGTTCGGAATATTTCAGATTCAAGATTTAATTTTTCTAATTCTCGTTTAATTAATGGTGCTCCAATTAAAAAACTAGGAGTAGCTTTTAATAAATATTTAGGAGTATGTTGACGTCGGTTTTGTGGTTTTGGGTAAGGTTTTAAAGGATAATTACTTCGACCTAATTCTCGACTTCGACGATATTGTTGTAAATCCCAATGCAAACCATAGAATGAAATTTCATCTTCTGCAATAAAATAAGTTAGTGACGCAAGTTTAATACGTTTAATACGTTCATCCCACAAACTAATAATTGTAGAAGGAGTTAGTTTTAAACCGTTTGAACTCCAAGAATAATCGAAATTTGTCAGTTTCAATTTATTTTCAAATTTTTCCGACTGGCTCGTATAGCTAGTATTCAAACGCTTTTCAAATTCTTCAACTTCTAGAAGAAGTGCCATAAAGTTTGGTCGACTATTAATATACCAAACATGTGTCACGGGATAAACTAAATTAATATATCCCATTCTATGTCGACGGACACGTGATTCTGTTAATTCAACGCCACAGCGTTCACAAATTAATCCTTCGTATCGAACACGCTTATATTTTCCACAAGCACATTCGAGACTTTTGCTTGGACCAAAAATACGTTCACAAAATAAACCATCCATCTCGGGTTTAAAAGTCCGATAATTGATGGTTTCTGATTTTTGAACTTCACCTACAAATTGCCCATTTGGCAATTTGCGGTTGGACCATTGTAAAATCCGGAAAGGTGAGGCTAATTTAATCTTAATATAATTAAATTCTTTTACAAAATTTTTCATAATTTTTAAAATGAAATATCATTTATATTTGAAGTAGGTAAGAAAGTTTTAGAAAGAGCGTTATATTTTTCAACTAAATTGACTTCAGTTTCATATTTTTTAGAGGAACTAAACTTTTTAATTTTATAAGTACTCATATCTAAACCAATAGAACGTAATTCTTGTAATAATACTTTAAACGATTCTGGAATCCCAAATTGAGGAATTTGTTGTCCTTTTACGATCGCATTTAGTGTTTCATTCCGACCTTGCATATCATCGGACTTAATTGTCAAAATTTCTTTTAATGTAAAAGCTGCACCAAACCCTTCTAAGGCCCATACTTCCATTTCTCCAAAACGTTGACCACCATGCTGAGCTTTACCTCTTAATGGTTGTTGTGTAATTAAAGAATAAGGGCCTGTAGCTCTGGAATGCATTTTATCATCTACAAGATGAATAAGTTTTAACATATATGCATTTCCAACGGTAATTGGGTTTTCAAATTCTTTTCCCGTTCTCCCATCTATTAAAACCATTTTACCTGGCGCATACGGATTAAAGATCCAACTTTTATTTTTTTTAATTGAAGCTTGACGAAGTTTTTTATTAATCAAAATTCGTGAAATTTCTAAACCATACATTTCATCAAATGGTAAAATTTTAAATCGACAATTTAATTTATCACCTGCAAACCCTAACAAACATTCATAGAGTTGACCTACATTCATTCGAGAAGGAACACCTAATGGGTTTAGGATAATATCAATTGGAGTTCCATCTGGTAAGAATGGCATATCTTGACGTGCTAAAATTCTAGAAATGATACCTTTATTTCCATGTCGTCCAGCAATTTTATCTCCAACCTGAATTTTTCGAATTTGAGCAATAAAGACATAAATTTTTTCTGATTTATAGGTTAATTTTGTCTTACGGTTAAACGTTACGGTTTCGATAACACGACCTGATTCACCATGTGGCATTCGGTAAGAATTATCTTTTACTCCTTTTGCTTTTGCTCCAAAAATAGCACGTAATAATTTGGATTCTGGTAATTGCTCATAGGTATTTGTGGAAACAACTTTTCCAACTAAAATATCACCTGATCTAACAAATGTACCAACTCTCACAATTCCATCGTCATTTAAATGTTTAACTTCAGATAATGTTAAGTTTGGAATCATTTTCATAGTTTGTTCGGAGATTTCACTATTTCGATTGATTTCAATTTTATAACGCTCAATATGAATAGATGTGAAAATATCATCATATACTAAACGCTCACTAATTAAGATAGCATCTTCGAAATTATACCCTTGCCATGGCATATAAGCAATTAATGTGTTTTGCCCTAATGATAATTCACTACTTGTAATTGCTGGTCCGTCACTTAAAATTTGTCCAGATTGAATTTTTTCTCCTTTCCACACAATAGGACGTTGATTAATACATGTTTGTTGATTCGAACGTAAATATTTTTGTAATTTATAAATGACTTTTTTGTTATTATTGTCTTTAATTACAATTTTATTTGCGGTCACAGAATTTACAATACCGGAGATATGAGCATTTAAAGTCATCCCTGAATCAATAGCAATCTGGTTTTCTAACCCTGTTCCAACAATTGGTTTTTGTGGGAAAATTAATGGAACAGATTGGCGTTGCATATTCGAACCCATTAATGCACGATTTGCATCATCATGTTCAAAGAAAGGAATCAAAGAAGCTGCAACAGAAACTACTTGAATTGTAGAAATTGAAATGAAATCTACTTCCGATGGTGTGACATTAATAAAATCTTGTTTATATCGAACAGAAATAATATTTTTTATTAAATAATTATTTTTGTTAGTCGCAATATCCGCTGGAGCAATTTTATATAAATCTTCTACTTCTGCTGTTAAATAAATTGGATTTCCAGTTTTTAAAACTTTACCATTAATTACACGCCAGAATGGTGTTTCTAAAAACCCTAATTTATTAACACGTGCACATGTTGTTAATGATGCAATTAAGCCTACATTCTGACCTTCGGGTGTTTCGATCGGACAAATTCGACCGTAATGACTTGGATGAATGTCACGAACGGAGAAACTAATATGGTCACGATTTAATCCACCTGGTCCTAACCCACTAATTCGACGACGATGAGTCAATGAAGATAACGGATTTGTTTGATCTAAATATTGTGATAATTGACTTGATCCAAAAAATTCTCGAATTGTGGCATTAATAACACTAAAATTTAATAGATAGTTTGACTCAATTGTATTTGTTTGATTTCGTAGCTTTCGAACTAATCGTTGGAATCCAATTCGGAATAAATTTTGTAATAATTCTCCAATGGATCGAACTCGCTTATTTTTAAGATGATCGATATCATCTGTAACAGCTTTTGAAATTGTTAATGAAATTAATTTATCAATAATTGCAAAAATATCTTCATAAGTAATGATTTGAAGTCGGTTACTGATCTTCAAACTTAATCGATTATTAATTTTTAACCGTCCAACTTTTCCTAGGTTATAGTAATTTGGGTCAAAAATTTGTGAAAACTCTGAAATATTTTTAAAATATTCAAGATTTGAATCAAATCTACTGATTGGTTGCTTAAAATAAGTAGAATTAACTAATAGTGGTTTATTGAAATAAAAAAAATCTGAATAATAAAGATTTTGGTAAATTTCTAGATCAGTTAATCCCATTTCTTTCAAAAGAATAAGAATAGGTTTTTGAGTTATTTTATCTAATTGAATAATTAACTCTTCTTCTTGATTTTTAAGAGGATAGTTATAGGCATTCAATTTAGTATTTTTTTGGAAATTAAATCTAATCCATGAACCATATTCTGGAATTAACGTCGCTGAATACGATTCTTTATCACTATATTTTTTATGATAGTTTGTTTTAATTTCGTGATCTTTATGATAAAGAAGTAATTGTGTTTTACTCTTTAGATATTTATCTCGTTTTTTCAAATAATTGTCGTGTCTTGCTAACTCTTCTTTTAAAACTTTTTTATCTTTTTTTAGTAAATCTTTTTCAGCTTGAATAACAAATGTTGTAGCATCATTTTTAATTAATTGATCTAAGCGTTTTGTCCGTTTACGAATGTTAGTTTTATATTTATCGAATGGTGTAGGATCAATTTCATAAGTTGTATGAATTTGACCAAAAAGATATTTTAATTGATCTTTTAAACTTGTTGAGAAATATAAAGTTGGTCTAAAAGCTGCGAATTTTGTTAATTGGTTTAAATTTGCTTCTTTTACTAAAGATTTTTGAATATTTTGTTTTAAAAATGAGAAATTTGGAACATCCAAAAACCAATTGATTAAATGTTCTGTAACTAAAACTAATCTTGAATTTAATTGTAGCTGAACGGTCAACTGTGAATCTACAATCGTTTTTGTATACAATTGAATAATTGTTTTAATTTGATTGTCAGATAATTGGATTGTTTGTTGCGAATTTGAAATTTTCTTCGAAACTGAAGATTTTAGTTCTAACGTTTGCGTAACAATTTTATATTTGGTTAAAATTTTTAATAAAAATTGGAAATATTTTAATAAAACATCAATACTCTCATTTCTGAAATTGATTTTGTTATTAGTTTCTGCATATTTTTGTTTTAACCATTTCAAAAATAAAATACGTATATTTGAATTTGATTTTAATGCTTGGGAAACAACGACATAAAATTTAAAACATTGAAAAAACGAGAATGAGGATTCTTCTTTCGATTGTTTTAAAAATTCTAAAGAATAATAAGAAATAGGAATGGAGTTATGTTCCTGTGGTTGGGAATCATAAGTTTGATTCTCCCAAGTTGTAAAGATTTTTTTAACTCGTTTATTTTTTAAAAAATCAATAATCTTATCATCGCTATCTGTAAAGTTGATTCGTGGTTGGTCTAATTGGGGTTTTGAGAAAAATAAATCAAACTCCGAAATAAATGCTTCGCCAGATGGTAAAAATGTTCGTAATTTGTGGATATCAGCTGACAGTTTACGTTTGAAATGGTTTTGAATTCGTTGGTTTTTATTTTTTTCAAAATAAATCCCAGGACTTCGAATAATTTGACTCACAATGACACGTTCACATCCATTAATAATGAATGTGGCATAGGTTGTCATAAGAGGTAAGGTAATAATTGGAAATTGGTTTTGATAATGAACTTGGTTTAGTACCTTATTTCGTACTTCAATAGGAATCACTAGCTGGGCACGATAATTTCCACTATATTTTTTTGCGATTACTAAATTATATAGAGGTTTAATTAATACGTATTCTTGACTAAAAATTAAATATTCAGTGTTTTGACTAAAATCATAAATTTTTGAGAATAAAGCTAACTCTTCGGTCAAACCTTGAGTAATAAACCAACAAAAGCTTACTCGTTGCATCGCAAGGAAATCGGGTAGAGCGTTGATATAATTAATATTTTTATGCATGATTTTAATTTATGCCATAGATAAGTTGTTAAAAGAAGATTTTAACTTCGTAAAATAGGAGTATCTAACTATTCAGCTGAGACATTATTGTAATTAAATTTACAATAATGTCGAAGTAGGAGATTTTATTATGATTCAAATAAAAATTTAATTGTGAAAAAATCAATTTTGATTTTTACACACTATCTTTCCTATATTTTGATTTAACTAACAGCAGAAAGGCGACTAGCAAGTCGTGCTTTTTGGCGGGCTGCTGTATTCTTATGGAATACATTTTTCTTTGTTCCTTTATCTAAAAAACTATAGATTGAATTTAAAATCGTCTGTAATTTTTCTTTTGATCCAGGGGTTTGATCTTCCAAAGTCTTTAAAAAAAGTTTTGTTAACGTTCGAACAGAAGTTTTATAATAACGATTTGTTACACGGTTTCGTTCGTTGGTTTCAATTCGTTTTCGCGCAGATTTAGTATTAGCCATATTTTTTAAAATAAGTTATCAAGTAATATTTAAAATAAAAGTATAATATAAAATTGTAATACAATCATCGAAAAATTGGAAGGTTTTTTTAGAAAAATTTATTAATTTATCATTAAACCTTGATAAGATGAAAATTTTTAGGCAATATAATAATTAAAATTATTAAGTTCAAATTTCTATGGCAAAAAATAAAGGCACTCGAATTTTAATTACGTTAGAATGTACAGAATGTCGTTCAAATTTAAATAAACGTTCACCTGGTGTATCAAGATATTCGACACAAAAAAACCGTCGAAATAATCCTGAAAGATTAGAGTTAAAAAAATATTGTCCAAATTGTAATAAACCTACTACACACAAAGAAATTAAATAAATTATGGCAAGACAAAAACAAAAAACTTCACCAATCGGTTTAAATCAAAAAATTGGTTATAAAGATATTGATTTATTAAAATTCTTTGTTACAGACCAAGGAAAAATTCTTCCACGTCGTGCAACAGGTGTAACGGTTCAACAGCAACGAAAATTATCAAAAGCAATCAAACGTGCGCGTGTATTATCATTATTTCCATTCGTTGCGTCAGATCCAATTTAAAATATCTTGAGTTATTATTTTTTAGAATAATAACTCATTCTAATTTTTGGTTAATTTATAAGGAGAAATTTACTTTATGGGAAATTTTATTGATAAAACATTTACAGTAATTGCTGATATACTATTAAAAGTTTTACCTGCGAGTAAGCAGGAGAAACAAGCTTTTTCTTATTATCGTGCAGGTATGTCAGCTCAAGGAAAAGGACGTTATGCGGAAGCATTACGAAATTACTATGAAGCATTACAAGTAGAAGAAGATCCATATGACCGTAGTTATACACTATACAATATTGGATTAATTTATGGAAATACGGGGAAATATACTCAAGCATTAGAATTTTACCATCAAGCATTAGCATTAAATTCCAATCTTCCACAAGCTTTAAACAATATTGCAGTAATCTATCATTCTCAAGCTTTACGTGCACAAACATTTGATGATGATGAATATATTGATTTATCTAAGGAATTATTTGATAAAGCAGCAGAATATTGGATTCAAGCTTTAAAATTAGCTCCTGATAACTATCCAGGGGCCCGAAATTGGTTAAAAGTAACAGGTCGATTTATGGATTCGTAATTTTATGAAAGTGACAGCTTTTGTGTCGTATTGCATTCTATAATCCTGTCAAATTTGCTGTATAATAAATACTAATTAGCAATAGTTGGAAATTATTGAAGACTATCCTTAAACATTTGAAAGTATATTTATTCGAAGATATTTTAATATGTTAAATCAAAATGGTAAAAACTAATTTAAATAAAGGTTTCGTTACTCAAATTATTGGTCTGTATTAGATATTGCATTCACTGATGGCAATTTACCTCCTATTTACAGTGCACTTAAAATCGAATTAGCTGATGGAAGCTCAACAATTGTTGAAGTACAACAATTATTAGGTGATAATAAAGTTCGTGCGGTTTCAATGCGTTCAACAGATGGTTTAAGACGTGGTGTAGAAGCAGTTGATTTAGGTACTCCTATTAGTGTACCTGTTGGTACTGTAACATTAGGTCGTATTTTCAACGTAATCGGTGAACCGGTTGATGAGCAGGGAGATGTTTCGTTTGAGGAAACATTACCAATTCACAGAGATGCACCAGCATTTACAGAATTAGAAACTAAACCATCAATTTTTGAAACTGGTATCAAAGTAG
>Ga0209092_10002296_pt1 | contig 17633 bp, 10 predicted proteins | sample FraStrMetagenome_FD_187446 | JGI IMG/M metagenome (GOLD analysis project Ga0209092, IMG submission 187446) | Marine eukaryotic phytoplankton communities from Arctic Ocean - Fram Strait ARC3M Metagenome (SPAdes) (version 2) | ecosystem: Environmental > Aquatic > Marine > Oceanic | place: Fram...
CCAATATACTCTAACGCATTTGGATTTTTACCTTCCATCACACCTTATTCTTCTGCAACTCCTACCTTTACAGCTTCTACTATCTCTTCACCGACAAGCCTTTATTCATCATCTTCAGAAGAAAATGGACCAGGATCCCGTATTGAAGGTAACAGAAGGGAACCAACCGCAAATGAAATCTCAATTATGGACGATATGATCACAAAACTTGCAAATGCCAAACCATACGAGCTACCTAATGCCGTCTCTAAAGCTATTCGCGTCGTGTCTTCTCCTCGCTTTTTTATGAGAATCGCTGAACGTGTTGACATGGAAAGTTCAGATGAACAAAAAGATAAATTAAGTGCCTTGGCCACGAACTTAGTATCAACTCTTGAGGCAGTTGTTAGTACGACTGAAGATCGTTTGGATGAACGTGCTAAAGACGTAGAAAAAGTGCTCCAAGCTGCAGCAGAACCCGGCTCAGGAGAGTTCTTAGTTCCATTGACGAAAGAGCGTGTAGATGCCATGCGATTAGTTGTGACAAAAGAATTGGATCCAAGTGACTTAGATGAAGGATTCTTAGCAACCGTAGATGCATGGATGAATAAGAGTATGCAAGATGGCATGGATGGAATGGTAGGAATATTGCAAAAGGTGCTACAGATATATGCAGGTACAGATATTGCAAGAGCTAGGAAAACTTTGGCAGCTCAAGTAGGTGCCGCGGTTACTGGAAAAGATGTGGAAACAACTGCCGAAATGATTGATGCTGCAGAAGAAGATTCAAATCGTAAACCTAGTGCCGAACTTTTGGAAAAAATTTTGGCAATGGACACAGACTTCTGGGATGCCGTATTGAAGGAAGAGTTTACAAAGAAAGATGGTGTTTCATCAAAGGCACTCATGGGGGAAGTTCAAAGGACTATTGAGGGCGTTGTTCTTGGATTGGAGAATGGAAGTATGGCTCAAAGAGTTCAAGCAGAATTTTTAAGAGAACTCGTATCTAGGATTGAAACATTGGAAACAAGTCTAGGCCTTTAAATATCAATTAGATCAAAATAAAATCAAAGGAACAATGAATAAAAATCTGCATAAATATCCCTCATGATTATTTATTGTAAATCATTTTTATTCAGACCATGGTGAGAAATTATTGCAATCATACTTCTGAATAATTTTAATACTTTATGATGGAGGAAATGTCCTGATTCACAAAAGAATTCAAAAGCCTTCAATGTCTACTCGCTTGCTTCATTCATAAAAATATTGTAAAAGATATATAATGTGTACAGTTTCTTTTAAAAAAAATAAAAAAAAATAATATATCATTTTCTGTTCAGATTTTGTACCACCGTACGTATGTACATGTACCAATAACATTAATTTTGGCAATCCTTGCAAGAATCATTGTTTTTCGCCGAAGTCAATACTGGCCGTCCATTGATGTAGGCTTGCACTATTATCGTGCCCCATTTTTCAAATTCTCAGCATTTGTAGATGTATTTTGCAGAAAGAATGAAATGCAGTCTCGAGTGACCTCAACAATCTTTCGAATCCAATCCGGGTCTCATACCAGATGCAATTCATTATCTTCGTTTCATGTAGCACCCTGGACCAAAAGAGCGTTTTCGAATCAAAGAATTTACACATCATTGGAACATTCTGCATTTTCAACAATTCCTTCACGGATAAATTCATCAACCTCCTGTAACATATATGCAACCAACAAAATTCGTCCGACCAATTCTCTCTATCCAGTGCTAGTTGAGAAAAGACCTACTATACTATTGAGGGCAAATTTATCTACAAAAGTAAATGGGCCATCACATAATGTAAATGGGGAGAAGTCAAAGATATCTCCTAATCCATTTGCTAACCATGCCTCCACCAATTCTCCATTTCACGAAATCATTGATTTTGACTCATTTTCTTATAATCCAAAAGAAGCAACGGCCAAAATTATAAAAGCTGCTCAATGGCAAAATTCCAAATCATGGGATCCTCAAATATCTCGTGATGCAGTGAGAAATTATATTTTACATTTGCGATATATTCTTCAACTACAACAGCAAGATACAGATATAGTTGATGCAGAACAAAACATTTTATCTTCACACACTGCGTCTTTAGCAATACAATCTCTACTTCGAACGAAAACACAGACAGCCTATCTCTCAACGAATATCCGCCATATAGAGCGTCTTCTAGGTTCACTTCAGAGTATTCCAATGACTAATCAACTTTCATTTGCTCTCTTGCATGCGAATGGAAAAGCAGGCAACATAGGAAGAACAATGCAACTATTGGCCCTTCGTAAAGAACATAAATTCAAACCCAAAAAATACGAATTCCAGCACGCTATTCAAAGTATTATTTCAGCAGGGCTAGACTTACGCAAACACCGAAACGTGTACGTACCAGATGAAGACGATATGCAGGATCCAATTGATAATCCTACCCGGTGGTTAGATGCTATTTTAATTAATATGGAGGAACGTGGCGTTACGTTGGATATCAAAACGGCTAATCTAATGCTGAACTGTTTTGCGTCGACAGGGAGGAATGCTAAAGCTACATATTGGTTTTTTCAAGTAGGAAAATCTTTTGATAAAGATAGCAAGGAAAGAAAAATCCGCATGAAAATAAATAAAAGTCCGGAAAATTCCAAGATCCCAAGTCTCATTCGAGAGAAAGCAAGAGAAAAGGGAAGAGATGACGATGTGAATAAAAAGTTACAATTAGAACTTGTAAGTAGAATCTTTTTTTATTCCTTCTTTGTTGAGTTCATCTTAATTTTTTTGCTTTCGCACTAAACCTTATTGCTTCACTGGTAAATACTTTTCTTGTAATTGGATAGAAAAGTGATTTTTCCGTCCCACTACACGCAGCTTTTCTTTTCTCTGAATCACTTACTCATGGAGCCTATGGTCACCAACCAATTAAACTTGACATTGTCAGTTACAACACTTTGATTAAAGCATGCTGCTACCACGGGGCTTTGTGGAGAGCCCTTAATCTTTTGAATAAAGTAATGCCAGGGAAAGGTATAGACCCTGATACATACTCATACAATGCGATTATGCATGGTCTAGCGAGGGTTGGCGATACAAATTATCTTAAATCACTGCTAACAACAATGACTAATCGATCCATACCTCTTGACAAATATACAGTACAAGCCTTAGTGGATGGTTCTCTCAACGAAGCTGATATCTCGGGAACAATATCTCTTGTTCAAGATGTGTTTAATCAGCATTCTGTTCTACCGCCTTACACTTCTCATTTGAAAATAATGGAATTTGCATTAGCAAATGATATGCTCTTTGAAGCCAAACGTTATTTATTTTTCATGCAGCAATTATGGAATATGCACGAAAATTCGTTTACTGGGAATAAGGAGCTGATGTTAACAATACAAAATCCAAAGATAGGTAAGGAAGCAATCAAGAAATTGTTTAAATACTACGGTGTAGATTTATCAGAAGATGATTTTTCGAATGCTCAGTTACCAAAGGGAAGAAGATGGGGATTCTTTTAATTTTAAATCTATAAATATCTTCAATTTAGTTTTCGCTCTGTATCGATTTGTTGTATTATGATTCTTTCCCCAAAGGGCCTTTTATGAAGTCAAGCAAACTACTAATTAACAATGATCGAGTGCAGGATAGATTTTTTCTTGTAGTAACTAAAATATCTTTTTTTTCCAACTTACAGCAGACTACAGTACGCGCACTCTTTAAGCACCCTAATCCGAAACGACAATCGGCACTGTTCACTGCAGACAAGGTGGAATTCTTAAAAATGGAGCAAAGAAAAAGACCCTCCTCCATTAATTCTGAATCGAGTAATGATTCTCCTGCGTCCAGAAAGCACAAGTCTCTCAACGTTGAATATAAAGATCTTAAAGAGATTTTACCACCGGCGTCAATTCATCAGAAGGAAGAAAGATCGTCTCACACGAGTGCTCCCTTTATTTCCGTTAAAGCACAAAACATTCTCAATCTGAAATCTGAACATAAAAATAAGCAGTCAAATCGATTTCATCAAATTATTGATATAGAAAGTGCTCTTGATGCACTCTTAACTGATGCAGATATAAGTGAAGAGGATCAAATCAAAGAAATCTTATATTACAATGAAACGAAAGTGGCAAAAGATGAAAACCACACACTAACTAAAGGTATGAAAAAAAGCTTAGATGATAGAAAATCTATCTTGAGAAAAAAAAAAACCATCCAAGCTCATTATAGAAGAGGTCAAGTAGGAGATTCGGCAACACTTGCATCTTTGATCAGAAAACAAAAAACGCAACATAGTCAGGTGGAAGTAGATGAAAAGTGCAATGCAAATGTTGCGATTAAAGATAGTAATTATTCAAATAATAACGAAGACAATGCTTCTCTAGAGCTAATGTTGGCAAATGGATTTGGGGATGAGCACACACCCCCTGCTTTCTATGCTATTCTTGTTGAAGTATGTGTTGTTGAAGAAACCTTTGAATACGATCTTTCAGAATCAAAAATGGCTTGTGATGATGAAGCTAAAATTGATTTGAGTGAAAAAGATACTACTTCTATTTTTGTTAAATCTAATCTAAGGAACAGAAACACAAATAAGGGTCCTACTTCTATTGTGGGCGCCTCAATGTTATGTTTGGAATGGGATGCACATCAATCAGCTCGGATAATGAAAAACGAATTCTTCCATATCGATAATTTTTCTATCCACAATGTCATTACAACTCTTCTCCATGATTCAAAAAACAGTCGTCTAGCATCTTCTCTCTCGTCTCTTTTAGCACGCAGATTTATGTTACGCATGGCTACCTTAGCGCTTTCCACAGGTTGTCAGTTTCTAAGATTTGAGCAAAAGAACGGATTCCCATCAGCTCTACTAATGACTAACGATGATCAGAGTGACATGAACAGGAATCCATAAAATTGTGTAAGTTATCAACAAAGAAATAATATTGGAGAATATTACTCGAAATAAAATGTTCGGTAGGAAAATAAAAATTATGGTTTCTCGGCGTTATGTAAAAAACAACCTTGTGAGAATTTTTAATGAAAATCTTGCCATGGCAAAGAGACGTCATTTCTATTGAAAATTATCTGTCGGTTCTATTGGAGCTTGAAAAAGTATTATAAAAACAGTTCATACTATATTTTTATATGCTGGCATCAAGCCTACTTCATTTTGAATTCTTAGTCAGACAGTTGCAAAACTTCATTTGCTTTATGTAAGGATCAGCAATAATGGAATCGTTAATTTCAGAATTTCCCAAATTGTGAGGAGAGATGGGTAATTATGAAATTTATTGAACAACAATTAGTGCGACTTTTCTCTAGAGAGAAGTGGCTTGAGGAGCAGAATTGAATTGATACGTCATCAACAGTTCATTCCACTTTGCTGTGGATGAGATAAAATACAAATACAAAGAACTTCAAATTCCCTGAGTGAAGATGATGTCAACTTTTTGGACGGAGGAAAAGAAAAATATTCTACTATACCATAAATAGTGCGTGTTTATTATACAGAAAGAAGAACTCCAACCACGAAAAATTTTTATGGTTCCCTAGCCTGCCACATCATTGAATAATGTTCATATGTCATAATCTACGGTCAAAATTGAACTCTGTCGATACATAAATGACATAGTAAATAATAAATATACAGACTGCTCGGAGTTGTGAGAATATTCGAATCTAAAGAAATAAATGCACGATCAATCCTACGGAGACTGTATATGTCTATTTCATGGAGCGAAACGAATTAAGAACTTTTTGGAGAATCTCCTGAATTTGATGTCGTAGGTTTTTTCTTCATTTTAATGTCGATGAAAATACACAAAAATACTTAATTGTTTACGGCCGTCTCCATATTGTTCAATCACGATTCCACTTCATGACCTTTTGAACGTAGAGCCCGGTAGTTTGAAAGAAGAAAACATAAATGTTCATAGGGAAATACTTAGAAATAACTGATCAAATATATAGAGAACCGTTTCGATGAATTCAAAAGGGAAAGTGTCAAAATGTTTTTTTCCTCTTCTAGCCCCACCGTAGGATCGTAGGTAAAACTTGATATGAAATGATTGAAACGGTAGTGTCAAGCAAAATGAATAAAAAGAAAAATAGCTGTTGTTTCAAAAACATGAATCAAACTGACGACAACAGCTGTCAAGTCATTGAATGCAATCATGAAGGTGTCTATCACAAAACAAGCAAAAATAATAGACACAACATATTAATTATGAAAGAAAGATGAAAATGAATCCCATTCCATCTGGTAGTCATCTTTCTGATCTATTCGGGTCTATCGATCATAGTTCTGAGCCATTGTCAGCTGGTCAAAACTTAAATCGCATTTTCCAGCAACGACATTTTCGAGGTCGCTTCTTCAAAAACTCAACTTCCTTTTTTACTTTGCGTCTGGAACATCGTAAGGGTGGTTCTGTAGCTCGCAGTCGTGATGAAGAACGAGTGCTTTTGTTTCGATCTGATCGCGCTGGTGCGATTGGAAAAATCATTTATTCCAGTGCTGCATGCAACAAACGACGAAGAATTGCTGTTGAAAAAGTGGTCCATACTCCTGAAGATTCGCCAATTTCTGCTAATAATTATGAGGAAGAAGAATTATCTCATATGGCTCAAGCAAAAATTCACGTGTTAGATGTGAAAGAGCAATATAGAGGTATGGATTTAGGTGGCTTATTGTTTGCAGAAGCAATCAGATCTCTTCGAAGAAAATATGAAAACGACACTCCTACTGACCGAAATAGAGCTGCAAGTGGAGTCCGTTGCCAGCTTGAAGCTGAAGAAGATCTTTCCCGTCATAACAAGTTAATCCAATTTTATGAACAGCTTGGCTGCAGCGTTAAACCCAATACGAAAGTTCAGATCTTGTACAATAATGATGGAACTACTTATCGAAAAGTCCCCATGCAAATAACTTTGACGCATCTAGCCGAAATGAAGAAGAGAAAACGTGATTGTGAATCATCGTCTCTTATCAAGGACCAAGATGATTCAAAAACATTCCTTCCCATACATTTCCTTCAACGAAACGGCTCTAGTTTACTTGTCCCTTTGCGAAAAAAATCAAGTTCATCAAGCTCGATTGAATACAGACGGATGCGCTTACTTATAGTCCAAGAAACCAATGGTTTATCTTTTCGGTCTACTCAAGGTCATCAAATTCGAATTGATAAAGATGGCAATATGATAGCTGTTCCAACAGACGTGGAAGTCGAAGAATCATCTAAACATGATAAAAATGGAGCTTTGGTGTGCTTTCATGTTACTAAGGTTTCAGATATTCATGATGGAATTGACCAATTGCATCCATGTCTTGAAGACGAGGATGATGATTTATCCAACGCGATAGAAGCAAGATTAAACAAGCTTTGGGTTCTTCAAACGTTAAAAGGGGACTTTTTGGGAGCTGATGAAAGAACTGGTGCTCTCAAATTTTCAAAACATCCAATATTCTGGCAAGCTGACAATGATACGCTTAGTCTGATTTGTACGAATGATACACCAGGACGTAGAAAGCACTACAGAAATACTTGGGCGAGACAAAGCGTCAATTTCGTTATGAAAATGAGAGAACGATACTTTGATTTTGGATTGAAACGAATGAGCATTCGAGAAGCATTAGAAATTGTAAAAACATTAAAATGCCATCCATTTCGAGTCACAAATGCAGGTCCAAATTTGAGGACCCTTCTCTTTAAGACAGCTGAATTCGCGAGAATGGAAGGCCATCCAGATTGGGCTATTCTCCTTGCATTAATGTAAGATATGAATCCCAATTCTCTTTTTGTCTATAATTACTATTTCTTTAACCAACAACTATTTTTATCGATTTTTTTTGTTTCAGTCATGAGTTAGGTCGCGTAGTGTCATGTATTGAGACACCGCCGTCTGAAGATAATCAGAAGTATGATTGGACTTTTGCCATTCGATCTAGAGTTCTTGGGTGTGCACCACCATCACGAACTAATTTTGCGGAGTTTCGTAATCTTGATCCCGACTTATCCAATGCTCAATCGAAGATCGGGATTTATCAAGAACACTGTGGGATGGAAAACCTCTTTTTATCATGGACAGGCCCTGAATATATGTATTTCATGCTTAAACATAATGGGGCTTCTCTTCCAGAAGAAGCCTTTGGTGTTTTACGTCTCTTTCCTTTAGGGGATTGGCACACTCATGATGAATACCTTTATTTTTCAAGTAAGGTAGATAATGATATGAAAGACTTCGTCCTTGAATTTGATAAGATGAGGAAAAGCGTGAGAAGAGATTGTGCAGAAGATTTATCAGACATTGAATGCAATGCGTTATGGGAGGAATATTATGAAAGTATTTGTCACAAATATGAGTGTGGGCAAATGTTAAGTTGGTAGTTTAATCATTTGCTTGTAAAATATTGATAGAATAACGAAAGAAAAAAATTATAGAGGAATTTTTATATTCTGGTAGAAAGTCTGGGAGTTATATTCAAAATTTTCAACTTTTTCGTATGTCAAGGGATTTAAAGAAAACACTCCTAATACATGCTTATGCGAAAAACGATTTTTTTAATACATAAGCTATTAAGTATAGACCAAATCATATCTTCACAACATATATGCATTCCAAACAAATTCTAACTTCCAACACGATTTGACATTTGATAATCACTAGTCAATGAATGAACATCCATGCTGCAAAGAAGTGCATGAAAAAATGAGCTCAATGCCACTTTGTCCCTCTTCTTCTCCCTTTATCCATGTTAAATTAAAAGGGGTGGTACGCTTTGTAGGGACACTTCTCAAAGGAACCGTCTCCCCAGTCAATGACCACTGCGAATGAAAATTGGAAAGGATTAGAATTATTTGTTCTCTCAACGGATTGCTGGTATTAAGCTGATTGCTTATATTCCAAAAAGCATAACGATTACCAGTATGCAAAAGTACAATCATATCTGGATTTGGTACTGCAGTTGTGCTATCCATTCCTCGATAGAATGCGGGACGACTATGCACTTCTAAAGGTAAATTTTCATTACCATCGATACGATAGTAATACTCTTCTGTAAAGTTCATGTCGCTAGGATTTGTCAGAACATAGGATTCACAATCAGCACAAATTTGGCATTGCACTCCCATCCACCCAGATTTCTTTTTGCACATGCACGAGTTGCTTTCTCTGGAACACACCCCGTGATAATTACAAAATGTATTTGTGTTAGAACCTGACAATTTGAAATCATTGTCATTGAATTCTTCATCCGAGACAAAGGGCGGTTCGCATTCCGCACAAAAGATTTTCAAATTTTCAGATTGTTGTACACGACCAGTCCAAACTACCCAACCTTCTTTTGGTACAAGGTTAAAATCCCGTTCCTTAGTTTCAGGAGACTTCATGAGCCAATCGCATGTCGCATCTTCAAATTCTTCTTGCTTTTTTACACCTTCAATAACAAATACCCATGCTGTTACTTCAGGACAGTATAGGAACTGCCCCCGTGGCTCTTCGGGATTGGTGACATTTGAAACAAGTGTTTCGTTAGCTTCTCCACTTTGAATATATGTTGGATAGCCTGTTCCTGTGGAGAATAAATCAATTCTTCCTCCAGCACGCCTTTTCACCGAATATATACCGTTAAAATTTGGGTAAACAATATCTCTACCTTGTCTGACTTTCCATGCATCCGGACAACGTTCGCAACTTCCAAAATAATTGTAAGAAAGAGTGTCTAAAAGTACCACAAATGATTGACACTTTTGATCGAATATATGACCACTTGTTCTCAAATACAATGTTATAAAATAGACAACGAGCAAAATGAAAACCAACAGTCTCATCGCCCGTTTCTGAATCTTTTTAATCTCTCTTTCCTTTGGTTGTTTTTTGAAGACGAAGTGTTCTTTGATAAGCCTAGTTCGGGATGTAAGGGCACTGACAGTATGACCCTGGTGAGCAAGATAAAACCCTAAATTATCAAGCTCTGAAACGAATTCTACTGCCGCAAAATTCTGAAAGAGATCTAGATTGCTAGTGCTTTGAACAATAAATACAAAAGCAACAACAATTGATATGGTTCCTTCAATACCCCGTAGAAAATTTGCTAAATACCATCGTCCTTTTGAAGCGCATGGGAAGTGCTTTTCAATATCATGGTCATAAATGACATAGAATACATCAAGAGACTGCGTCACATCTGATGCTGTCATCACTGTAACATAAAGAGCAAATACCTGACCAAAAATTACAACCGGCTTAGTCATGACTGGAAGAGACAACGGATTCACCAGAGTTGCTTCTGAAAGTTGATCAATAATGAATAGAAGGAGGATTAACATCTGTGCAAAGAAAATCAGACAAGCGTACACGAAGGCTTTGTCCCTTAATGGAAAGACAGCGAGCATGGCATAGATATCTTCAATAGGTTTGTACTCCTGATCAAACAAGTCAACTTCATCAACTTCATTGTGCTTGTGTTCTTCAGCGTTTTCGTGATTAATTTCTTGCATCAAGTTCGCCATTGAGTTTTCTTTGGAAATTTCTTCCAAAGCATCCATGAAGGGCAAACTCTCGTTCCTTGGAGCATTTGTTTCACTCATATCTCGTGCGCCTATCTTTCCTATTACTTTTGAGCTGCTACACTAAATAATTGAGTAACTTATCCTTTCGATATGAATATGAGACAAGAACTAAATATTTTCGACCGTATGAAAATAACCCAATTATATATCTGCATTAGTTTCATATACCTGAACGTCTTCAACTTGTGTTTATTTCCGTTGCTGACACTAAAGTAGCTATGCCCTTAAGTTTTGAATTCCTGTAGCAACAGAATGAAGGCATTTAATTATAAATAAATCAAAACGAAAAAGATAATTTTAACTACTACCTCAAAACTTTTTTAATGGAGGTAAATTAACAAGTGCGTATCTCAATATTTATTGTACAACTATTTGTATGTCGAACTTCTGATTACGTTTATCCCTTGGTTTAAAAATTTAAACTACCATCATATAAACCTTTTATTCCAAGCAAATCATTTCATTGAATTCAAAAACGAAAAAATCTTAAATGTGTATAAAACAGATGAAAATGGGAATAAAATGAAACTCAGAGCATTGATCACTAAAAGTAGAGCCGGACATATCAAAATACAAATGAAAACTTAAGCGATACCAAAAGAATTCGAGTACACGATGTGGTGAGGCATCATATTTTCTCTCTTCTCTATTTATCTATCAAATTGCGCCCCATTGGTAAAACTCACGAGAAGAAATAGACATTATAGAGAAAGATTAAATGCATACCTAAGTATATTTTTCATTTGTATTCGTGCTATTATCTAAGGGTGCAGTCACTCTTGTGTATAGTATCCTAGCTCTAACAGTCAAAGATAACATATCAACGCTTTGCATAGATAGCCAACATAAAGTATTTTTTTATTCTCATTTGTATGCGGACAACACAGATGTTCCAGATGTGATAGATTTGCAAAGTTAAAGAATACAGAAGGTGATTAAAATAGACGTTTTCTTTCTGAACTTTTCTATTTTGGATGGGGTGCAAAAGATCCATTATTTCATCAGTCCAAATTTATCAATCCAATAAAAACGTATTCAGGTCTTGTCAATGCCACATTAAGAAATCTTGTAATATCTTCACAACAACTATACATAACAAATTTTGCTTTTTGGTAACATGGTCAAAATGAAAAGTATTCGCGATTTTGACAATTACGAACTTAATATAAAGTCTCTTCAAGAATATGACGAGGACGGCTTCATTCTAACCACAATTGACTTAAATGAAACAGAACGGATAAATTTTGATAGTATTCCATCGAAGTCAAGGGCAAACATCAAAGCGGTAACTATTTTGACAACATTAATTTTTCTAGTTACTATCTCGGTGGTTATGTTGGATGTTTTTTTACAAGAGAATCTTCATGGAAAAGCATCAATCCAACAAAACCATTTTCCAGATGTGGAACTAAAAAATTTAACTTCTTTACAGCTATCCGAATCAATCGAATTTTTCCGTGAGACAGAGGCATATTTCGAGGATTTCTTTTTGAAACATAAAAATAACAGCGCTGATAAGAATAGATCAAGCAATATTCTTGGAATAAATGGCAGTGTGAATGCGGCTGCAAAACAATTTCCAAATACTAACGAAACAAGGATCACAGACAAAAATAACACCACACTTAAAAAACATAATTTGAATAATACTTCAATAATAAAGTCAAATAATACCGTCAACAGTATTAGGACAAGTGCGTATTCTCAGAGCGTCCTGAACAGCAATCCTTAAGTTCGTTAAGAAATCACACTTTGCTTGGTTACAAACTACATTTAACCGGAAAGAAAGCACAAAGCCAATGATAGGAACGTCTAGAAAAATAAAATGATTTTATTTAATTCTAATCAATTAATAATTTTTGATATCATAAAGACAAAAGTCATAGCCTACTTGAAGGGATTTTTCGAAATTGTGGGGCTCGTCTATCCATAAATGCATCTCTTCCCTCTTGACTTTCTTCACTTAAATAAAAGAGTCTTGTCATGTGTCCTCCCATCAATGCAATTCCAGCCGCGCCATCTTCATCAGCATTCAATGCAGCCTTCGTACAAGCAACTGCAGTTGGACTATTCATCACAATCCTTCGTACCCATCTTGCTGTTTCGCCTTCCAATTCGTTGCGTTCATATACCGCATTAATCAAGCCCATATCGAGAGCTTCTTTCGCATCATAAAATCTGCATAAAAACCACATTTCTCGAGCTTTTTTCTGTCCAATTAAGCGAGTCATATGCGTACTACCGTAGCCGGCATCAAAACTACCCATTCGTGGACCAGTTTGCCCAAATACAGCATCAGTACTTGCCAAGGTTAAATCAGAGCACATGTGCAAAATATGCCCGCCACCTACTGCATAACCATAAACAACTGCAATAATTGGTTTAAAGCAACGACGCATCTGAATTTGTAGATCCAATACACGCAAACGTGGAACTGCTTCTGTTCCATCATCATATCCACCTGCATTAGAACGTACAGATTGATCTCCACCAGCACAAAAGGAATTGGTATATTTTTGTGTATTTTGATTTGTTTCTGAAGTTAGCAGAATAACAGCTACACGAGTATCATCGCTTGCTAGTTGTAATGCTTTCCGGATTTCATTGATTGTTTGAGGACGAAAGGCATGAAGGACCTCGGGACGGTTGAAAGCAATACGTGCACAGGAGTCTTCGGTTGAGATACTATAGGTAATATCTTCAAATTGTGAATCGTAAATATCATATATAATTGGATTATTTGAAATCAGGTGGAAACCATCGCGATTCTTTGACGGTGGAGCATTTCGGCTTTTGGATCGTGCCGCTGCCATAGAGGCCACATCAGGATCATTAGCTCTCATTGTTGCACAAAATAAAAATGTTAAATTATGTTAAAAAATGATTGAAGTTGTGACTAAGTGCGTATGTAGACAATATGAGAAAAATGTCACAGCAGAATGAGCTCCGTTTAGTAAGACCCGAATAGCCCCGCCCCACATGGTATTTTGTAATCTTTTTTATTACAAAAAAGTGTTTGTTAAGTAAAATTATTTTTTTGTGAAGTAATTTTAAAGGTCGAAGTAGTCCAAATATAACAACGAGTATAGTACGCGATTTCTCGGGCGAAATCCGGCTCCTGACCAAATAAACTGCCATTAGATTTTTTAACTTCGGTCAAATTTCTACGAGTAACATATAACAAAAATATGTAGAAAGTAAGGGGGGTAGATGCTGCCAAAAAAAATAAAATCTAACCGACAAGTAAACGGAGCTCAAAAAACACAAGCTGCTGTTTTTGTTTTTTTATTTTCACATTAAGAAAAATGATTTGTGAAGTCACTTCTTTCCTATTTGATGTCAAGGATCATTTTTACATTTGTTCTCTTGAAGGCTCATCCAAAGTGGTGATGTAAGAGGAGAACGTTCTGCAAAAATATAAGTATTTTGAAATCCTCCATCCACTTGAATTTCAATAAAATGCTTTTCCTTTTTACCACATTGAGGTTGATAAGTAACACTATCGCCATTTAGTTCTTCATCATGAAAACGATTTAATTGAAAGGATTTTGAATCAAACTCTTCGATATCAATGCCCTTAAACAAATTTTCTGACCATAAATGAAATTTTTTTTCTAAATGCCATCTAGGAGGCCCATTCCATTGTTTTTTGACGAAGTATCCAGGAGAACAGACTTGTGTTGCCGGAAAAGAGTGGTTCCCGATCTGAAAAATATCTCCACGATTGGCGTGAACCATTCTAGGCAAACAACATGGTTTCAAGGCTAAAAATGACACATTATCATGATCATTAAACATTTCGACTGCTTTCAGGGATAATGTACCACATAAATGAATGGCTAAAATGAGTATTGGTCCTTTGCAGGTATCAAATAGATTTTGTTTCATTTGACGTTTTGTACATGTTTGTTTTAGATCTTGTTTGGAAGTATGCATGGGTATGGGCCAAGTATCAAAATAGGTCGCTGAAAACACAGCTGTAGTATTTGGCAGTGATCCATAAATGTGATCCCAATTAATATGATGAGATTTTGGTGAGTGATTTCGCATAGGCCACGCTTTATCAATTAATAGGATTCCTTCCACTTTATTGGGTGGGAGCATCTCACTTAGAAACATACTTAAAAAGCCTTTTCCACTTGCCAGATCGACAATTGTGAAGGGTTCTTCTTGGGTATATTCTGAAACAATTTTTTGAACGGCATCAATTATGGGTGCAGCTTCAATTAATTCTTTAAGGATACGTTTCTTATCAAACAGACGTTTCCATAATTTTGGATTTCCATGAAACCTAGTCCTCCATTTAAGAATTGCTTGTATTGCTAGTTGATATATATGTTGATATTGGGTTTGGGTTCCAGGGTGCACGTTTATTTCAGATTCTAAAAAGGATATGAAATCTTCATCTGAGGTGATCATTTGTGGCATTTTTGATGGATGGCGTTTTTTGGTAGCCAATGATGGAGAATCTGCAACGTTATAATCATCAGTTTGCAATTTATTCTTGACACTTGAGTAAGTAGGTGGGATGTTGGGATAGGAGAATGATCTTTGAGAATGGTTAGGTGAAATTGGGAATGAAAATGCTAGGACAAAATCCAAAGAAAAAATAGAGAAAAAAGTCAAACATGATATGCTGACAAATGCTTTCATTTTGGTGTAGAAAGGCATCTGGAAGAGGTTTGACAGCAGCAGGTGATGAAGAATGTTGATGTTATGAGAAATCGACGCACGAATTTTGACATGCAAAAGTGTGAGAAGAAAAACATATCAATTCATTTCAGTACAGTATTCTACCTAAATTCACGTAGACTAAATGGCATAACTTCGAGACTATTTGAATGGAAATCAGCAGGTACCAAATAATAATAATAATAGGTTTGCTGCAGGCAGCAGTTACAATTTTCATAATGCCCACCTCCATAGCACAGAAACGGAAACTCAATGACCAATTAAATGAAGAAAGAACCCCCCAATCGAATCACCAACCTAAATCTAACAAAGTAAAAAAACAAAAGAAAAAATCTGTGTTCAATCCCTATGATGTACCCGAAATTTCGAATCATATTACAAAATGCAAAGTCTCACATCAACCAGGATCTCCTTCGTCTGTCTTTCAAACATCCTATCAAGTATCATTGTCCTCCAAAAATTCTATTGCAATTACTTCCACAGAAAATATAGCACAAACACAAACACAAACACAAACACAAACACATGCTTCCGCCACTAAATCAAATCCAGTCCTATCCGACCAAATAGTCCATTGTCATCAAAATAGTTTATGCATAATTACAGCTGGGAACTCTATAATGAAAGATTGCAAAATTACCAAAATCGAATATCTAAAAACAGTTGATCCTACCAAAACTGGAGGAAAAAATAAAAAAAGAAAAGGGATGAAAATGTCGCACACGGCCGTGCAACCCTCTGATCCCTTGGTGAAAATTCATTATTCCAATGATTCGACACAGTTGCTATATTCGTGTGTTTACGGAACATTACTAGAATTCAATTCTCGACTAATACAAACTCCATTGCTGTTGCAAAAAGATCCTCTCATGAATGGGTATTTGGCCATTATTTTGCCGTTACGACCTTTTCCACCAATTTCTCATCTGAGCTAAGGATGATTCAAATTGTATTATTCAAATTCTATTCATGAAAAAACATACAAATTTAGAAATTCTTTTGTGGATTGGTAGTGCTCTATTATAACAAATAGAATAAAAAATCGAATCTTATTATAGAAGATCAAAAGAGATCAAATTGAAACTTGTATTCAATCCGTTGTTTGTTTAGTAGTACAATACTTATCCATTTCGAACTCCCAAAACAAATCCAGCACCAAAACCACTTCCTGCTGGTACATTGAAAGACATGGCCTTATATATTTTTTGAGATAATTCTTGGACATCTAGTTCATCCACATTTCCATCTTGATTCCAATCCATTGCTTTTTGAAAATCGTTGCTCATTTGGTCAAAATCCACTGTTATATAACCATTGTAGCTTAATGTCTGCATAATTGCAAAGCCTAATCCTATCATGACAAAGTAAAAGCTTTTAATTACGACCTTTTCAAAACTTATCAATGCAATGCAATACAAGCAATGAGATAAAAATTCACGTACCGACACCCACAGCTGCTACTCTTCCGACTTTTTTCAGAGCATATCCAGAGGAAACCCCACACACAAACCCATAAGAAAGTTTGCCGGGGAGACCTGAATCGAGTGCTTCTTTGGTCTGTGCAGATACACATAAACAATAAATTCCATAAGAAGGTAATTCATACAAATATTGATTTCAAACCATGCCAAAACCTACATGAGATCCTAAAGTAGACGACAAAGCATTCATCATTTCATCCAATTGTGTCGAATCCAATTTCCCGTCCTTAACATTCTGCCATGCTTTCGATATTATGTCTTTTATATCTGACCCGTCATTGGAACATCCAGTTGTCTTATCATTTGTCACTTGAGTCATTGCACCGAGGATTAAGAACGTTATTTTTGGATTCTGAAAGGTCTGATACATTGATTGAGATGTTGTGAAAGAATATTGAAGGTATTTACGCAGAGTGACAAAGCTTCTTTGATTCAGCAAAGACATGTTTCTTGAGCTTAAAAGAAAGTCTCTTTGAGTCGATTTTGGATAGGCTGGAGAATTTATTATTGTGTTGGAAACTCTAGATTGAAAGCCATTTGCTCTCGGAAGCATCTGCACTAGACGATAATTCATACACATCATCTCGATTCTATTTTATGTATGATGATGAAGATAGATGAAGAGTGTTAAGTGTGTTACAATTATGCATGTCACATTTGTTCTTCCATTAGTTGCCATTTTACACATACATGCCGTACCGTATGTATGAAATGCAGAATACAGAATACAGAATACAGACCACAGATCATGATTCAAACTAATTATCGGCTGTGGGCCCCCCGGCGGGCACAATGCCCCTTCCATGAAATGGTTATATTACTGCTGAATGGTCCTTATTTTACACTTTTTTTGATGAAGGATTCTACACAAAATGAGTATGAAT